>Ga0070698_100000071_pt1 | contig 75746 bp, 55 predicted proteins | sample KBSK1502metaG_FD_65477 | JGI IMG/M metagenome (GOLD analysis project Ga0070698, IMG submission 65477) | Corn, switchgrass and miscanthus rhizosphere microbial communities from Kellogg Biological Station, Michigan, USA - KBS K1-50-2 metaG | ecosystem: Host-associated > Plants > Roots >... | reverse complement strand
GGGAGGGGGGGGGGGGGGGGGGGGGGGGGTGAGGGGGGCGATCCTCCGCGAACCAGAGTCGGCAAGCACGCCCACTCCCCCACTCCACCACTCTCCCCCTCCGCGACCGTTGCCTGCAGGAGTCTGACTGCTAGGACTTTGAAAAGAGAGTCCGCAGCTCGAAGACTTTGGGGGCCTACCCCCACTCTCCCACTCCCCCACTCTCCCCCTCCGCGGCTGTCGCCTCCAGGAGCCTGACAGCGAAGGTTTTGAAAAGCGAGACAGTGGCTCGAAGCTAGCCGGCCTTATTCGGGTCGAACGTCGCCAGCAAGTCCTTCATATCGTCCGCGTGCTCCTCTTCGACGGCCAGGATCGACTCCATCAGCCGCCGTGAAGTGATGTCCCGGTCCCCGAGGAAACGCACGATCTCCCCGTAGGACTCGATCGCGATGCGCTCGGCGACGAGGTCCTCGCGAATCATGTCCACCAGCGATTTCCCCTCCACGTACTGGGAGTGGCTCCGCGTGGCCAGTCCCTCGGGGTTGAAATTGGGCTCTCCTCCGATCTGCGTGATCCGTAGCGCGATCGAATCCGCGTGGGCCTGCTCCTCGTTGGCGTGTTCGAGAAACTCCTCGGCCACCGCGTTGGCGTGGATTCCCGTCGCCATGTAGTAATGGCGCTTGTAGCGCAGCACGCACACGATCTCGGTCGCGAGCGCCTCGTTCAAGACCGAGATGACTTTTTCGCGGTCCGCGAGGTAACCCTGCGTCACCGCGCCATCCTGAATGTGTTGGCGGGCGCGGCGCCGGATCTCCTGGATGTCCGTGAGAAAAGACCGTTCCTCGACGGTCGCCTCCCGGCGCTCACGGCCGGTGCGTCTCTCTTTGGCGACCCGGGGGGGACTCGCGGCCCGGCGGCGTTGCTGCTTTCGACGTTCCGACTGTTGTTTCTTTGTCATGTCTTTCTCCGTCGGCGAATCAGATCAGACTGGCGGAAGGCTTTGCAAGAAAGAGACCGAGGGATCGACCTTTTTCGGCCAATAAAAAGGGGGGCCGAAGCCCCCCAAAGAAAACGCGGAAGACGCGAGCCTTAGTAGCGGTCGCGCCGGCCTCCGCCGCCCCCGCCGCCGCCCGTTTTGGGGCGCGCTTCGTTGACCGTCAGCGCCCGACCGCCGTACTCCTGGCCGGAGAGACCGGAGATCGCGGCCTTCGCCTCGTTGTCATCTCCGTACTCGACGAAGCCGAAGCCCTTCGACCGGCCGGTGTCCCGGTCGGTGATGATGGCTACGGAATCGACGTTTCCGTACTGAGAAAAGAGATTGCGAAGGTCGTCTTCGCTCGTATTGTAGGGAAGGTTACCGACATAAAGCTTCATCGAAACAGATCCTCAACCCGGCGTCTTATCTCCGACTCCGTCGCGCCGCTCGGCGGGGCCGACTTCCCGTGGGATTCGTCGGACTTTCTGCGAGCGCGAAACGCGTGCGAGGAAGGCGAGCGATACGAGAAGGCGGGTAGTTTAGCGGATGGCTTCGGGAAAGGCAAGGGCCCGAAAAGACGAGGGGGTGAGTGGGAGAGGGGGCGATGGGGGGACTCCAGGGGTCAGCGGCTGCGCTTTGCTGTTAAGCGGGTCGGCACGGCCCAGTCTTGTGCGTTTGAGATCATTGTCACTAACTGAGCGAGGATTCGGTCGTAGACCACATCCAAATCCGCCACGGTTTCAGAGTCGGCATATTTGCAGCTCAGAGCAAACGCTAACCAAACACGAGTTTCCTCCGCCTCGCTTTCCGCGTCGCTCAGCTTGCTGACGAAGTGTGCTTCGTATCTTCGTTTTCTCCAGGCTTCGGCGATATTGGTGCAGACGGAGCGGGAAGATCTTCGGAGCTGGTCAATGAGTGAGTATCTTTCCTCCTGCGGAAAGCCTTTGGTGATCTCGAAGATCCGCATCGCTGCCCCCAAAGGCACTGCGGTAGACCCGGAGCTCGCCGTAGTTCTTGATCCGCTCTGCGTTTGTGGCCCTCGCCCCCTCACCCACTCTCCCCCTCCCCCCCTCTGATTTCTCGTAGCGCCGCAGCAACAAACCGCTTCACCATTTCTTTCCGCCACAGAAACGAGAAGTCCGTGTTGTCCATCGGCTTCGCCGGCCCGGAAGCGGCGTCCGCGGCCTCTCGGATCGCGTCTTCATCCAGAGGCCGGCCGCGGAGGATCTCTTCAGAACGGGTCAGGCGCAGGGGCGCGGAGGCAACGCCTCCCAGCACTAACCGCGCTTCTGCCACCTGATCCCCCTCGCGCCGGATCGCGGCCCCGACGCCGAGCACCGGAAAGTCGAACGACCCGCGGCGGCGCAGCTTCTTGTAGGAGGCTCGCCAGCCGTCGGGAGCCGGGAGTCGAATCTCGGTCAGCAGCTCGTCGGGCGACTTGGTCAGATATTGGATGCCGTCGTTTTGATAGAGAGACTCGACCGGAACCTCCCGCTCTCCTCGCGCGGAAACGAGAACGGCTCGCGCCTCCAGAGCGATCAGGATGGGCACGGAGTCGGCCGACTGGACTGCCAGGCACTTGGGAGAGCCGGGTGCTACCCAGCAGATGTCTCCGTCCTTCTTCATGCAGAAGTGGATCGCCTGCCGCCACTCGTAGTTCTGGTCGTAATAGTTGCAGCGGGTATCGAGCAGGAGATTCCCGCCCAGTGTCCCCATGTTGCGCAGAGGCGGAGTCGAGATTTCGGCGATCGCATGGGCGAGCGCGGGATAACCGCGCCGAATCCGCCGGTCATTCTCGAGCGCCGATAGAAGCGCCGAGGCTCCGATCGACACGCCGGCCTGCGAGAAGCGCACGCGGGCGAGGCCACGGACTCGTAATAGGCCGATGACTTCTTTGGGGATCTGCTGCCGCCGCTTCATGTTCGGGTAGAGGTCGGTCCCTCCCGCAACGTAGGCTCCCTCCGGGCCGGACTCCTCCTTGATGCGCACGGCTTCCGCCGCCGTCTTCGGCATCCAGTAGCGGAATTTCGGAAGGCGCATCATTGGGTAGTTCTCAGTTCACAGTTTTCAGTTTTCAGTTTTCAATTCCGGTCGTCTCAGAACTGATAACTGACAACTGACAACTGAAAACTGACAACTTCGCTCATCTGACTCCTCCGGCTCCAGTAACCACCGCATCCACCGCGCGTCCATCTCCTCCCTCCTCGGGCGTCGGGACGTGGATCGGCTCGGGGTAAGGAATCCGCGGAAATTTCGTCGGGCCGTAGCGGGCCGGTTTTCCCTGCGCCTTCGATCGAAGCGCCTGCCGGACCTTCTCGGGCGTGGCCGGAACCTCGTCGATCCGCACGCCGATCGCGTCGAAGATCGCGTTGGCGACGGCCGGCGGCACCGGCAGGAGCGGGCCCTGCCCGACCTCCTTGGCTCCGAAGGGGCCGTTGGGATCCGGGTCTTCGATCAGGAACGTCTCGACCTCGCACATCTCCAGAGTGGTCGGGCTCTTGTATTCCAGAAGCGACGGGAACTTGTGCACGAGATTCCCGGGGACATCATCGCGGTACGCCATCTCCTCCATCATCACTTCGCCGAGCCCCATGTAGATCGAGCCTTCCACCTGGCCGACGACGAGCGCCGGGTTGATGCACTTGCCGACGTCGTGCGCGATCCAGATCTTCGGAACTCGATAGATCCCCGTTTCCGGATCGACCTCGACTTCCGCGACCGCGGCGGAATAGGAATAGGCCGGAGAAGGACCGACGCCCGCTCCTCGGTAGCGGCCGGGGGAAGACGGCGGAGTGTAGGAGCCGACCGTGCCGAGTGTGCCGAATTTGGATTCCGCCGCGACGACCGCGTCGGCGAACGGCATCCCCTTCTCCGGCTCTTCCACGTCGAAGACGCGCCCGTCTGCGAACGCGACACGAACGCCGGGAATGGAAAGCTTCCCGGCCGCCGCCTCGACGAGCAGCTCGCGCGCGCGCTCGGCGGCCTGCAGAGCGGCGTTGCCGGTCATGAGGGTGACGCGCGAGGAATAGGAGCCCAGATCCACGGGGGTCAGGTCGGTGTCGCCCGTGACGACGCGGATGTCGAACGGATCGATCCCCAGGACTTCCGCGACGATGTAGGCCAGAATCGAGTCGCTGCCCTGCCCGATCTCCGTCGACCCGCAGAAGATGGTCACTCCCCCGCTGCGATCGAGCTTCAGCTGCACTCCCGACTGCGGCATCGCGTTCCAGTAGATGGGAAGCCCCGCGCCGCAGATGTAGGAGGAGCAGGCTATCCCGAGACCTCGTCCTTCCGGCAGTTTTCCGCGGCGCTGTCTCCAGCCGGACGCGCCAATGACCTTGTCGATGCAGGATCCCAATCCCATCGACCCGATGCGCAGGAAGTTCGCGGTCAGGGAGTTGGCGGGCTGCAGATGCTCCCGGCGCATCGCGGCCGGATCGAGCCCGAGGTCGCAGGCGATCTTGTCGAGCTGGACCTCGAGCGCCCAGCGCGGCTGAGGCGTGCCGTGCCCGCGCTTGGGACCGCAGGGAGGCTTGTTCGTGAAGACGCGAGCTCCGTCGAATCGATACGCCGGCACCTTGTAGGTCACCGTCTGCAGGGCGCCGGTGTAGTACGTCGAAGCCACGCCGTAGGAGCCGTAGCCGCCGCCGTCGAGCGCCGTCTGGAAATGCATCGCCGTGATCGATCCGTCTTTCTTCACGCCGGTCTTGACCTTCATCAGCGTGGGATGCCGCCCGCGGTGGCAGTAGAAGACTTCCTCGCGGGTCAGGCAGATCTTCACCGGCCTCCCCGTGACGCGCGAGAGATGCGCTACGACGATCTCGTGGTTGAACGGATCGGACTTGCCTCCGAAGCCGCCGCCGTTGGGAGTGGCGATCACGCGGATGCGCGCCGCCGGCATCTCGAGCACTTTGGCCAACGCCCGGTGCACGTAGTGCGGCGTCTGCGTCGCCGACCAGACGGTCAGCTTGCCGTCAGGCCCGAAGTCGGCAACCGCCGCGTGCTGCTCGATGGGAAGGTGCGTGTTTCCTTCGTAGAAGAAGAGGTCCTCATAGATCCGGTCCGCCTGCGCGAATCCCTCTTCCACGTGCCCGAACTCCATCGCGACGAGCTTGTGGAAGTTGCCTCCGTCTCCGTAGTCGTGGATTCGCGGCTCCGGCAGATTCACCGCGTCTTCGATCGATCCGATCGGGCGCAGGGGCTCGTACTCGACCTGGATCGCGTCGAGCGCGTCGAAGGCCGTGTCCTCGTCCACCGCGGCCACGGCCGCGACCGGATCTCCCACGTACCGAACTTTGTCCGGACCGAGCGCGTGCTCGTCCTGAGAGACGGGAAGAATGCCGAAAGGGATCGGCAGATCCCGGCCCGTCGCGACGGCGAGGACGCCCGGCATCGCGAGCGCCCGCGAAATGTCGACGCGAAGGATTCGCGCGTGCGCGAGCTTGGAGCGCAGCAGCTTGCAGTGGAGCATGCGCGGCAGGAAGAGATCGTCCGCGAACTTCGTCTGCCCCGTGACCTTGGCCGCCGCGTCGACCTTCGCGTACGGGCGGCCCACGACCCGTGTGCGGGGCTTCGCCGCCGGGACGCGGGACTCGGGACTCGGGACTCGGGGGCCTGAGCTCATTCGTCGATTCCCGATTTCCGATTACCGATTTCCGGCTGGATCACCGGCAGCAGCCCGCTTTCGTCGAAGTCGGTGCCGTACAGCGACTCCTTCGTTGGAACGGCATCTTCCCCGCGCATCCAGGCGGCCGCGAGCTCCACGGCCTCGAAGATCTTGATGTAGCCCGTGCAGCGGCAGAGGTTGCCGGCCAGAGCCTGGGCGATCTCTTCTCGGGTTGGGCTTCGGCGGCGTTCGAGCAGCTCCTTCGCGGTCAGAAGGAATCCGGGGGTACAATATCCACATTGTGCCGCCCCGAGATCGGCGAACGCCTTCTGCAGGGGGTGCAGGCCTTCCGGCCCTGCCATACCCTCGACGGACTCCACGCGCCGGCCCGCGCACTCGAGCCCCAGATAGAGGCAGGAGAGAACGGGTTGCCCGTCCACCAGGACCGCGCAGGTCCCGCATTCTCCGAGCTCGCAGCCGTGTTTGGTCCCCGTCAACCGCAGGTCCTCCCGCAACACTTCCAGAAGCGTCTTGTGCGGGGCGAACGAGACCTCGACCGGCTCGCCGTTCAGGGTGAAGCCGACGAGCGCCGCGCTCTGCGAGGAGAGCCTTTTCTTGTGCACAGCGGCCATAACAGAATCACTTTAATCCCTTTGTTTTCTTAAGGAAAGAGGCATAATTCTATCCGACCGGTCAGATATTGCAGGCGACCGATTTTCGCTATTGAACCACTTGGATCAAGCCCGTCATGTTCCCGTGGCCGGAGCCGCAGCTCGAGTCGGTACAGAGAAACGGGTAGAGACCCGCCGTCTGGGGCGTGAATCTCTGAACTACGGCTGGCGATCCGGGATCCAGGACGGCCCCCGAGAGACCCAGGTCGGCGTTGCCGCTGAAAGTGTGGGATGACGAGTCGGGAGGGGCGTCGTTGTACACGCGGATCTCGTACGGCTGGCCGACCTGGAGCGCGATGCTGGCGCCCCCGTTGACACCGGGTCCGTAGAAGTCCCACTGCCAGCTGATCCCGCGCAGAAAGATCACGACCGTGGGCGCCGGCGTTGCGGTTCGGGTCGGCGTTGCAGTCGCTATCGAGGTCGGCGTCGGCGTGGCCGAGAGTGTCGGGCTCGACGTCACGGTTGCGGTCGCGGTCACCCGCGAAGGAGGCGTTTGATGGGCAACACGGGCGATCGGCATACGTCCGACCGGCGTCTCCGCAGGTCCCGGCGCCGTCTCGGTCTGTCCGGCCGGCTCGGTTGGAAGTTGTCTCGAGTCGGAGCGGCTGCAACCCACGGTCTGCGCGAGGACCGCCGCCGCCAGGGCCAGCGAAACCGCGCGAATCCGAGCCGGTCCGAGCGCGCCCGGGAAGCGAATCACATCAGAAAGCCCAGGTTGGGAACCGTGAATCGGGACAACAGCGGAAACACGACGGGCAAGTCGCCTGTGGGGAGCCCGTACCAGGTCGCCAGCGTCGCGGCGTACTGTTCCACGGAGGACGTCGGAATCCAGCGGCCCCGCGTGTCCGTGTCGTTGGGTCCTCCCAGCTGCAGCGTCGGGTAGACGGTTCCGTTGGGCCCGGGAACACCGTAGAAGTCCCCTCCGAGGACGCTCCCGCCCACGACGAACTGGTGGCTCCCCCATCCGTGGTCCGACCCCACCGTCCCGACTCCCGAGCCCGAGGGCTGCAAGGTGCGCCCGAAATCAGAGAGCGTGAAGGTCGTGACGCGGGAGTCGACGCCGAGCTCGACGGTCGCGTCGTAGAGAGCCTTCATCGCGGCGGAGAGCTGCGCTAAGAGCGTCTGCTGGCCGTTGATCTGATTCTGATGCGTATCGAAACCGCCGAGGGTGCAGAAGAAGATCTGGCGATTGAGCGAGAGGGATGTCTGGTTCAACTTGATGACCTTGGCCACTTGTTTGAGCTGGTTGCCGATCCCCGTGTTCGGGAACAGGGTCGCGAGGGTCGGATCGGTGCCTCCAAGCGACGCGATGATGTCCACGGCCTGCTGGGTGGCGTCGCTCGCCGCCGCCACGAGGGTCGCCGAGCGGTCGATGGTCCTCAGAGAGTCCATCGAGCTCCGGCGAGCCACGTCCGCCGCGGACGTCGTGAACCCGTTCAAGACGAGGACCTGGTTCAAGGCTGTCGGAGCGGACGCAATCGCGAGCGGCCGGGTCGAAAGACCCTGACCGAAAACCGCCGCGCCGGCGACCGATGTAATCATCGGAAACCCGGCCCCGCCATTGAAAGAGATCGTCCGATCCGCTGTCCGGCCGCCCCACCCGAGCTGCGTGCGGACGTCGCCGCGGGAGGTCTGCCACTGCGCCACCTGGTCGGAATGCGAGAAGAGCTGGTAGGGCCGCGGCGCCCCGCTCTGGTACTGGCTCCGCGTCAGCGGCTGGACGAGAGGGCCGACGTTGGCCACGATTGCGAGCTTCTGCTGGGTCCAGAGCGTGTAGAGCTCCGGCAGGCTTGGGTGGAGGCCGAAGAGCGTGCCGATGGACGGTGGCGTGATCGTAAGAAGCTGGGCCTGTGCGAGCGCGAGGCCGGAGGCATTTCGGACCGCGGAGTAGGCGCCGTAGCCGGTCGCGTCGAGCGGCACGACCGTGTTGTTCGAGTCGTTTCCGCCGCTCAAGAAGATGCAAACGAGCGCCCGGTAGTCCGATGGCGCGGCCTGAGCCGCGTAGGCGTTGATCAGACCGAACTTCTCGAACCCTGCCGAAAATGCCGCCGCGCCCAACGCGGCGCAGCCGGTCCGAAGCAGGAACTCCCGGCGAGACTGTTCCATTTTTTTCGTCATCGTTCCACCTGATATTGCGACGAGGTTGCGACGAGGTAGAGGGCCTGTTGCGCGCGGAGGCGAAGATTCGAAGCCGAGATGCCCGAAACGGCGTTCACGATGCTGTTCTGCATCGAGGCCGACATCGATCCGTGCAGGAGCAGGTGGTTCAAGTACGAGACCACCTGCACGGGGTCCGACGCGAGCGCCTGCAGGCCGGACAAATCGAGCGCGGTCCCGTTGGGTGAGTTGGCTCCGACGCCGATGGTCGAGAAGACCATGGTGTTGACGAAGTTCGCTCGCTTGAGCGTTGCCGATGTGTCCAGCAGCCCGAATTCCGGGGCAAGCACGCTCGAGCTTCCCGGAAGCAGGTAGTCGGCCGGGTAGTAGCTGAACACCGTCGCCGGTCGGAACACGTCTTGCCCCATCGAGACAGTCTGGGGGTTGATGTAACCGTCGCTCGTCGTCGCGAGGTCTGCCGACTTGGCGTTGAGCGCGCGCAGCAGGTTCAACGCGAAGAGCGCGGGCTCGCGCAGGTGACCGAAGTTCGGGTCGCTGGGAGGGTCGGAGCGCGCCTCGGGATCGAACAGGATCGCTGCCACGACGGCGGACAGGTCGCCGCGAATACCGAAGCCGTTGTCGTTGAAAACGGCGGCCACCCGCGCCACGTAGGAAGGCGTCGGGTTGCTCGTGACGAGCGTGTGAATCAAGTGGGTCGCGATATAGGGTCCCACGTTGGGATGATTGAAGATGTTGTCCAGGGCGTCCTTTAAGTCCTTATCCCCGGTCTGGCCGGCCGGGAGCACGGCGCCTGACAGGAGCGTCTTCGAGCCCGTGTCGTGGTTGGCTGCGGTCAAGACCATGGGAGTGATGTAATCGGGCACACCCGGCGCGACGTTGGCCGCGAGCTTCCAGCCGGTGAAAACCCGGGCAAAGTTGGTCACTGTTGCTTGATCGTAGGTCGGAAGAGGATCGCCGTTGACGTCGAGCTGAGGGGTTCCGTCGGGATTCAAGAGCACAGTCCCGACGGAGAAAAGCTGCAGGACCTCCCGCGCATAGTTCTCGTTGGGGTTGTTCTTGGTACTGGTGTCCATGTTGAGATAGTGGCCCATCCCAGGATTCAGCGTGATCTCGGAGAGGAGCTGGCGGTAGTTGCCAAAGGCGTTCCGGTCGAGGGTCTGAATGTACGGAAGCATCCAGCTCGGAAGATTGATATCTCGGCCCGAGACCACGAAGAGCTGGTGGAGTGCCCAGATCATCCGCTGGCGGAGCTGGTCGTGGCCATAGAGCGAGTTGGTGAAGAAACGGATCTGAAGCGGGTACATGCTGTAGTTGTCCCGCTGGCAGATCGTGTCGCACCCGGGCGGGACCGTTGAGGGCTGGAGCGGGAGGACCGGCCACCCGGAAGAAGGCAGATTGAGCTGCTCTGTCAGGTAGGCGCCCACTCCAATTGCCTGCACGTAATTAATCAGCGTGTCGTTGGGGCCGAATGTGGACTGCTCGAGAAACCGGATGACGTCGCCGCTGGGCGGGTTGACGTTGATGATGACGTCGTCGCTGCTCGTGAGCTCGCCGTCGGAGGCGGAAAGCCGGAGCACGTACGCTCCGGCGAGGCCAAATGCGGCCGTCGTGACCGCGGCATTCGGGGTTCCGAACGAGACGGTTCCCGGACCGCTCACCTTCGTCCACGAAATCGTCAGGCTCGGGGGGGCGGGAAGGTCGTCATCTGAGACGGTTCCGTTCAGGGTAGCCATCGCCGGCAGAGTGATCACCTGATCCGGGCCCGCGTCGATCACTGGCGGCTGGTTATTGGCCGGATCGTCGAAATAACCATTTACGTCGAGGATGACGTGAACCGTTCCCGACGGCTGTCCCGAGTAGATCGTCAGGCCTCCGCCCGCCAGCGGCGCCAATGCGTTGTTCGCCCGCGTTTGTCCGGCTCGAAAGTTGATCGTCGAAGCCAGAGGGAGCAGGCCGTCCCGGGGATACAGCGTCAAATGGCCGCTCACAGATGGTTGCGTCACGGTAACGTTCAGAGAGACGGCGCGAGCGGTCGGCGAGACCCCGCAGGGGAGCGTCGAGACCACGCGCGTCCCGCCCGCCGAGACAGCCGGGGCTCCGGAAGGAGTCCGGGTGTCGAGAATCCGGCAGGGCTTGACGGTGTAGAAGCTGGAGCCCGAAAACGCCGATCCGATCTGGGGGCGTGGGCCTCTCCGTTTCTGCGACCCGCTGTCCGCGTGGAGCGCAACGGTGACCGCGAGCATTGCGACGGCGGCACCCGCGAAACGGGGTGAGAGTCTTCCGCGCGGCGTGAGACGAGGCAGTTGGATGACCGCGAATCTTTCCAGAGCCTTCATGACTCCCCCAAACTCTTGCCCGGGTGACGCACTTCGGCCCCGACTCGGTCTCGACTCACGTTCCGACGGACTTCACTTCCCTCTACTCGAAGAATAATTCAGGAACTGCTCCGCGAGTGAAGGACGACACCGCCTTGCCCGAATTGGGTACGATTGGGGCTTCGAGATTCTATCAGCTTCCGCGTCCCGCCTATCTCCTTCGGAAAGGAGGCGTTGTCCGCCACGACCGATCTTGCGTCGGCGGTGTGGACTCGGCGCGAGCCAGTGCCCCGGCGCCCGGCCTCAGAGGAAACCGGGCGCCTGGATCAAATCGTTCTACGGATTCCGGAACGTCACGACGATGACGGCCTGACCCTGATGGCCTGCGAGGTCGGTCATCTCATATCTCGTGGTGATCCTGGAGGCGTCGATGCTATGCCGCTCCACCAGGTATTGTTTGACGTTTTCCGCCCGCTGGCGAGCCAGGGTTTCCTGCCGCGCGCCCCGCGCGCTGTCGGGGTAGCCCGTCACCTCGGCGGTCGCTCGCGGATAATCGCGCAACCGGCGCGCCACGTCGTCGAGCTTCGCCTTGGCGATGTTGTTGACGCGGGACTTGCCTTGATCGAATTGGATGACGTCGGTCGTCGGAGGCGTCGGCGCAGGCCTCACCACGGGCGGAGCGGGCGTGGGCTCGGGCTCTCTCGGCGTGGCCGGTGGCGCCGGCGGAGGCGGCGGTGGGGGCGCGGGAGGCTGCTCGACGATGACCGGAGCGGGCTTGCCGCCGAAGTGAAGGATCACGCCGATATTGGGCTGCACGTCGAAGTGGGACGCGCGATCGGCGTTGAAGGTTCCGAAGGCCGTACGCACGGGAAGCCGAGAAGAGAAGTTGTACTGGCCCTTGAGCTCCAGGCGCATCCCGACGAGCTTGCTGAACCGATACTCCGACCCGCCGGCGAGGTAGGCGAGACCGTTGCCCTTTCCGGTGAAGACGCGCTCGCGCGCCACTCCGGCGCCCGCCGCCACATACGTGTTCCACCCCGGAATGCTCGGCGTGAAGTCCCACATCGCGCCCGCCTCGAGCTCCCAGTAGTCGTGGATCTGGTCGGGATCGGGCCGGAAGTACTGGCCCGTGATCTCGCCCGCCAGATGATCGGTGAAGAAGTGACCGACCCGGAAGCCGCCGAAGAGAAAATCGTTCTGATCGGCGTTGCACGGGCAATAGATGCTCTCGTACTTGCCGATGAAGCTATAGCCGATGTGCAGCCCGACGTAGGTCTCGCCGGCGAGCGACGCCGGCGGATGAACGCGGTCGCTCACCTCCGAGGTGGGCTGCGCGGAGGCCGCCGCCGTCAGCAGCAGGCCGAGGACCCCGAGAAGGATTCCGGAATTCCGTTTCGTCATGGTCACGCCTCCGCGAGCAATTCTCGCGGGGGACCTTGCGGTCCCCCAAAAACCCCCTGCGCTCGTAATCGACTCAGCACTTGTTCAAGAAGATGAAACCGGTGGCCTGCTGCCCCGCCGTCAGAGTGATCGTGAAGCTCTTCGGGACGTCGGGCGTTCCGGGGAACGTCTGGGCAAAGCCCGGCGGAATGACTTCCGAAAGCGTGTAGGTGCCGGGGGCCAGGCCGCTGAACTTGAAGGTTCCATCCGCGGCCGAGACCGTTGTCTGCGTGTTGCCGGAAGAATCCTTCAACGTGATCGTAATTCCCTGGAAGCCGCGGTCGATCCCGTCCACGACACCGTTGGCGTTGATGTCGAGAAACTTCGTTCCGGAAATCGAAGCGGATCCGGCCGCCGCGCGGTTGCCGAAGAGGAAACCGGAAGCCGTCTGCCCCGCCGCGAGCGTGACGGCAATCGTTCCGGAGCCTCCGGGAGTCGTCTGCACGGAGCCCGCGGGCACAACTTCCGAGATCGTATAGGTGCCCGGCGGCAGATTTGCGATCGAGAAGTTGCCTGCGGCATCCGTCTGCGTCGTTCCGGCGAGCTGGCCGGCCGAGTTGCGCACCTGGATCGTGACGCCGGAGACGCCGGGCTCGCCGGTATCGCGAACCCCATTGCCATTCAAGTCGTTGAACTTGCTTCCGGAGATCGAACCGCCGACCTGCTGATTGCCGAACAGGAGGCCGGAGACGGCTTGGTGGCCGATATCGACTGTCGCGACCAGGATCCCCGGGGCGAAGGGGACCGTCCGTACAAAGCCCGCCGGGACGGTTTCACTGACGAAATAAGACCCGAATGCGACGTTCGAAAAGGTGAAGCTCCCGTCGGCCGCGGTGACCACGGTCGCGATCGGCGCAGGTGCGGCCGGAGGCGGCACGCAGGGTGACGTCGGACAATTGGCGAGGTTGATCGTCACTCCGGCCAGTCCCGGCTCTCCGGGATCGCGGACCTGGTTGCCGTTGAGATCGTTGAACTTGGTTCCGGAGATCGTCCCGGTCAGGATCCCGTTGAAATTGCCGAAGACGTTGCTGACCGAGCTTCCATTCGCCGAAAGGACGACGGTGATGCCGGCGGAAGCAGGTACGGTCTGCGTAAAGCCGGTCGGCGGCGTCTCGGTCAGCGTGTAGGTCCCGGCGGCGAGTCCGGTGAAGAGAAAAGTCCCATCCGCCGCCGTGACGGTCGTCTGGGTCGATCCACCGCCCGACGGAGTCAGCTTGATCGTCACGCCGGCGAGCGGCGGCTCACCCGGATCCCGCGCGCCGTTGGCGTTGCTGTCCTGGAACTTCACGCCGCCGATCGATCCGGGAATCGGCGCGGTCGGGAAGAGCAGGTTCGGCACGTTGTTCATGCAGACCTGGATGATGTAGGCGAAGTCCTTCGCGAACAGACGCTGCGCGAGGACGCCGTTGCCCGGCCCGGTCTGTTTGAAGCCGAGCGGCACGGGGCTCGTGACCTTGAAGTCCTCGCCCGAGGACAGGCCGCAGATCTGGAAGGAGCCGTCTGCGGCGGTGAGGCCGGTCAGGACGAGACCGGTCGCGTTTTCCACCTTGATCGGCACGCCGGGCAGGCCCGCCTCTCCCGAGTCCTGCACGCCGTTGCCGTTGGCGTCATTGAACGCCACTCCCGAGACGCAGAAGGAGTCGTCGCAGGAAGGCTTGTCCTCGACCCGAAACCCCGCCGTGAGAGAAGTATCGGTGTGGAAGCCATGAAAGCAGCCGGTGCCGCAGACCGGATCGACCTGGCTCGGAGTCCCTTCGAATGCCGCGACGGGCGTCACCCAGACGATGTAGAGCGCCTTGCGCGCGCCGGCGTCGTTGTAAGGAGAAAGCGCGATCGCAAGCGACCCACAGGCCGTCTTGCCGTCGGTCGCGTGCGTCGTCCCATCGTAGGAAGAGATGACTCCTCCTTTGACCGTAAACGCGCGCTCGGAGACCGGGTCTGTCGAGAGGAGCGTGCGGCCGGAAGGATCGGTCACCTGGAAGTAGTACTTTCCATCGGAAAGGTAAGCCGGAAAGAAACACGGCGTCGCGGTCGGGCCCGCGGTCACGAAGACATCGGCCCGCCGGGTGAAAACCTGCACCGGCGCGCCTCCCGTGACCGCCGTTCCGATCGAGCCGAAGATGACGGCCGACGCGGCCACAACAGGCGAACCATCGGCGGTCGAGCTGGTGTTCCGAAACGAGACCTCCCGCGCCGCCGAATCCGCGGAAGAGCGCTCCGCCGGGGAGCGAGAGGACTGCGTCTGTGCCGTCAGCGCAGCGCAAACGGAGACCGCCAGGACAAGCGACGCGACGCGAACCGGCTTCATGCTGGCTTCCTTCCGTCGAGAGCTTTGAACTTCGGGGAGCATTCCTCCAGATCGGGCGGAGAAAGTGCAAATAACGTGCCCTGACTTTGGCGACCGCCAGGGCCGTCGCCTAGCTCGTGGCGCTCGAGGAGAAGCCCAGCGCAATCGCCAGCCAACCAACCGATCCGTGGAATCCCTTCGACTCCGGCGACCCGTTGTGAGGCAGAATCGGCCGGGAACGGCGATGAAGGTATCACTTAGCGGGAAAACGGATCGCGGCAAGAAGAGACCCAACAACGAGGATGACCTTGCGGCCGTCGATCTGACCGCGGCGAAGCCGGTCGACCCGATCGAGGCGGAAAACCTGACCGTGGGCGAACGCGGCGTTCTTCTGGCCGTCTGTGACGGCGTCGGCGGGCGTCGCGCGGGCGAAGTCGCGAGCGCACTCGCCCTCCACACGCTTTCCGAGGAGATGGACAAGCTCGGCAACGGGTGTCCGCGTCAGACGCTCTTTCGAACGGCAGTCGAGAACGTCAACGAGCGCGTGCGGAAAGAGGCGAAGGCCGATGCCGAGCTTTCCGGAATGGCGACGACGCTGACCGCCGCGGTCATCTGCCGGACGCGCACGCTGATCGCTCACGTCGGCGATTCGCGGGCGTACCTCGTCCGCGGCGGTCACGCCCGTCAGCTCACGCGGGATCAAACCTTCATCGCCTCTCTGATCGAAAGCGGGGCCATGAAGAAAGAGGACGCCGCGACCTCGCCCTATCGTTCGATGATTCTTCAGGCGATCGGCCGCGAGAAGAAAATCCAGGTCGCGCTCGACGGCATCGAGCTCCTGTCGGACGACCTGCTTCTTCTCTGCACCGACGGACTCTCCGAGAAGGTGAAGCGCGAAGAGCTGGCCGAAGCCTTCCGCGCGCGTTCCCTGCCCGACGCCGTGACCTCACTCATCGCTCTCGCCAACGAGCGCGGCGGCGACGACAACATCACGCTCCTCGCCGCGCGAGTGGAAGAAGCGTAGATCGGGGTCCCCTCTCCCCCGCGGCCGGGGGAGAGGGGAGGGTGAGCAGGAAATCGAGCCGATCTCCCAAACTCTCAAGGCAGTCGCTTTCAGCCACCTTGACGTAGATCCGAGACGCGCTCGAGGGCGGCCCGATACCGAAGACGGCGCCGCTGGCCGGCCGCGCCGGGAGTCAGGAGCGCCAGGAGATAACGAACGGCGGCGCCGAGCCACAAGACAGCTCCCGCGAATTTCGCGGCGCGTGGGCCGTGGTGCTTTCCGACGTAGCGGCGCAGCGACGCATGCAACTGGCCGAACAGCGCGTCTCCGCCAGAGGCGCCGCCCAAGTGAACGACGGAGGCGGCGGGCTCATAGAGAATCCGCCAGCCAGCGTGCCGCAGCCGGGCAAAGAGGTCGGACTCCTCAGCGTAGAAGAAGAAGTCTTCGTCGAAGCCTCCGATCTTCTCGAACGCCGTCCGGCGGACAAGGAGCGCCGCTCCCATCAGGGACTCGACTTCCTGAGCCCGTTCGTGGTCCTCGCGCGTCTTGGTGTGGCCCCGGAAGACGCCGCGGCCGCCCGTCAGAGCGGCGAGGCCGGAGCTCTCGCAGAAGATCCTCCACGGCGTCGGAAGCCGGCTGATCGAGGGCTGAAGACTTCCGTCCGGATTGACCAGGCGCGGCCCGACGACGGCGGCGCGCGGATCCCGCTCCAGGGCCGACAGGAGCGCTCGCACGGCGCCGGGCCGGACGAACGCGTCCGAGTTCAGAAAGAGAACGTAAGCGCCCGACGTCTCCGCGGCCCCTCGGTTGCACGCCGCTCCGTAGCCGCGGTTCTCCGGCTCGGCCATGACTCGGGCCCGCGGGACTTCGCGGGCCAGGGTCTCGCCGATGCCGTCTCCCGAGGCGTTGTCGATCACCACGATGTCCACCTCGGGCGCGCTGTCCGCGAGCGACCGAGCCGCTCGAAGCGTCTCCGCCGGAGTGCGGTAGTGGACGATGACCGCGGAAATCTCCGCCATTGAGTCGACATATTAAGATCTCGACTCAGTGAAGATCCTTGCGATGGCGGGAACCCGGCCCGAGGCCATCAAGATGGTACCGGTCATTCAACGGCTGCGGCGGGAGCCGGAGCGCTTTCAGGTCACGTTTTGCGCCACGGCGCAGCACCGGCAGCTTCTGGATCAGGTCCTCGGCCTCTTCGGGCTCACGCCCGATCTCGATCTGGACCTCATGCAGGCGGATCAGACCTTGAATGGGCTGGCCTCCCGGCTGTTCACGGAAGTCGACCGCGTGCTCACGGAACACAAGCCCGACTGGCTCCTCGTCCAGGGCGACACGACGACCGCGCTCTGCTGCGCCGTGGCCGCCTTCCACCGCAAGATTTCCGTGGCGCACGTGGAAGCCGGTCTTCGGACCGGAGACCTCGAGGCACCGTTTCCCGAGGAGATGAACCGGCGGGTCGTGGATTTGGTCTGTGCCGCGGCCTTCGCGCCGACGCGACGCGCCGCCGAGGCGCTCGCAGCCGAAGGAGTTCCGCAGAGCCGAATCCATCTGACGGGCAACACCGTCGTGGACGCGCTCCTCCAGATCGCCGCTTCCGAGGGGCCGATCCAAGAGGAGAACCTCGTCCTGATCACGGCCCACCGGCGCGAGAGCTTCGGAAAACCTCTGGAGAGAATCGTCCGCGCGATCGCGCGCCTGGCGGGCGCTTTTCCGCAAACGCGGTTTCTCCACGTCGTGCATCCGAACCCAAGCGTCATGGCGACCGTCTTCCAGAACAAGGGACTTTCAAACGTCGAGCTGATCGAGCCGCTCGACTACCGCGGTCTCGTGCGGCTGTTGCGGCGGTGCCGTTTCGCGCTGACGGACTCCGGCGGCATTCAGGAGGAGGCCCCGACCTTCCGCAAACCGGTGCTCGTGACGCGCGAGAAGACCGAGCGCCCCGAGGGAATCGAAACGGGGATCGCGCGGCTGGTCGGCACCGACGAAGAGTTGATCTTCGCCGAGGCCTCACGTCTCCTGACTGACGAGGCTGCCCGCAAAAGCATGGCCGAAGGTCCTAACCCCTATGGCGACGGCCACGCCTCCGACCGGATCGCCGACGCGCTGGCGGGCCGGCCTTACTCCGCGTTCGACGCGACCGCTCCGCGCCGCGCGCTCGCGTAGCCCGATGCGCGAACTGCGCAAACGGCTGCGTGAGCTCCTACCCGGCCCATTGCGCGAGCGCTACCACCGTTACGCCCTGCGCCGCGACTTCGGAATCGACCGTGAGAAAGGGACGCGACGCCCCGTCGGGCTCGACGCGCACCGACCAGCCGGATTGAACGTCGTCGGCTACTTCGAGTCCTCGAGCGGCGTGGGACAGTCCGCCCGCTCTTTGGCCGATGCGGCGGAGCAGGCCGGCATTTCTGTCGCGCGGGTGGAAGTCGAGGCGTCCGCGAAAAGAGGCCCGCAGCCCGCGCCGTATGACGTCAACCTCTACCACGTCAATGCGGACGGAGCCGCGAGTATCGTGGAGGAGCTCGGGCCCGGACTGCACGCCGGGCGCGCCAACGTTGCCTACTGGTACTGGGAATCGGAAACCTTTCCGGAGCGCTGGAAGGATCGCTTCGACTACTTCGACGAGGTCTGGGTCGGAAGCGAGTTCTGCCGCCGCGCCGTCGCTGCCGCCTCGCCGGTGCCCGTCGCTCTGGTCCCGCCCGCCGTCCAGGTCTCCGAGCCTCCTGGGGACGCCGCCTCTCGAGCAGGATTCGGACCGTCGGACTTTCTCTTTCTCACGGTCCTCGACGCCTTGAGCGTTCCCGAGCGCAAGAACCCACTCGGCGCCGTTCGAGCCTTCGCGCGCGCCTTTCCGGACTTTCCGAATGTCGTGCTGCATCTGCAGATCCGCAACGCGGACGAAGCGCCGGGACTCCTCGAGGCCCTGCGAGAGGCGGGCCTCGGTGCTCGAGTCTCGATCTCCGACGCGGCGCTTTCGCGAGCCGAGGTCGAGTCGCTCCTGGCGGGATGTGACGCCTACGTCTCGCTTCATCGCGCCGAGGGTTTCGGCTTCCCGATGGCGGAAGCGATGGCGCTGGGCAAGCCGGTCGTGGCCACAGGCTACTCCGGCAATGCCGACTACCTCGACGAGACGACCGGATTCCCGGTCCGCTGGGCCTACACGGAGCTGCCGGCGACGATTCGGGACTACGACCGCGGCACGCGCTGGGCGGAGCCGGACGAGGAGCATGCCGCGCGCCTGCTGCGGCAGGTCTTCGAGAATCGCGGAGAGGCCGCGCGCCGCGGCGAGGAGGCCCGCCGCCGGATCGAGAGCCGTTACAATATAGAGATTGTTGGCCGGACGGTCGCCTCTCGATTGGAAAGCCTTCGCAAGCGTCTCCAGGGGGCCGCGTGAGGCCGGAATGGGAGAAGGGGTGGCGCGGCCGCCTCTACGCGTTTGGGCGCCGTCTCGTCCCGCTGCACTGGCGGCGAGCGATTCGGCGCCGGATTGCGCCGGAGCGCTTGCTGGGGATTCGCAAGCCGGACATCGAGATTCCGCGCTTCGAGTTCGACACGAACGAGTCTCGTGCCGGCCGTCCCGACGTTTTGTTTCTTCCGGTGATCGCCTGGTCGTATCGGCGACAGCGGCCCCAGCAGCTCGCGGAGGCCCTGGCGCGGCGAGGCAAGCGCGTGTTCTATGGAGCTCTCGCGGGTCCGGGCGAGCCCCGAGAGGACACCGGCGTGGCGCCCGGCGTCACGCTTCTGCCGCTGTCCGGGGTCCGCCGCGAGGACCCGCCCGACCGAAGGCTTCAGGGAGACGCACTCTCGAGCGTGTTGGATGGTCTCGCCCGCGCGCGCGAGAAGTACGAGCTTCACGAAGTCGCCGTCGTCGTGGAAACCCCTTTCTGGACGCCGCTCGCGCTCGAGCTTTCGGAGCGGTTCGGCTGGAAGATCGTCTACGACTGCCTCGACGAGCACGCCGGCTTCGCCACGAATCGTCCGGAGGCGCTCGAAGAAGAAGAGAGGCTGATCGCGCGGGCAGACCTCACGGTCGCGACGTCATCCGTTCTGCTCGAGCGCCTGTCGAAAAAATCCAGCGCGCGGCTCTTACCAAATGCCTGCGACGAGGCGCTCTTGCGAGAAGTGGCCGATCCTCCGCCGGGGCCTCATCCGCTCACCGTCGGCTACGTCGGCGCAGTCAGCGAATGGTTTGACTTCGATCTCCTGGGCGAGCTGGCGCGCCTGCGGCCGAGGTGGAAGTTCGAGATCGTCGGGGGCTGGGAAGGCGATCGGGCGCCTCTCTCCGCGCCGCCCAACGTCACGTTTCACGGGGAAAAGCCCTATCGCGATCTTCCCGCGCTGCGGGCCCCGTTCGACGTGGAGATCATTCCGTTCCGGCTGACTTCTCTCACGGACGCGGTCGATCCCGTGAAGCTCTACGAGGCCGCGGCTGCCGGGCGGCCCGTCGTCGCGACTCCCATGCGTTCGCTCCTCCCGCTCGCGGATCGCGGCGTCGTGCGGCTGGCCGCGGCGGCTCCGGACTTCGCGCGCGCGATCGAAGCGGCCGCCGCGGAAGGCCCGGCGGCCGCTCAGCGGCTGCGAACGTTCGCGCGGGACAACACCTGGGACAGGAGGGCGGAAGACCTCGACCGATGGATCCAGGAGCTGTACCCCCTGGTCTCGATCGTCATCGTCACCCACAACGGCCTGCCCTACACGCAGCTCTGCATCGCTTCGCTCGACAACCGCACCGACTGGCCGCGTATGGAGATCGTTGTCGTGGACAACGGATCCACCGATGGCTCGCGGCCGTGGCTGGTAGACGAAGCGGCGCGCCGCGGAGAAGGATTCCGCGTGATCACATTCGATGAGAATCGAGGATTCGCGCCCGCCGTCAACGCCGGCGCCGCGGCCGCCCGGGGCGAATACCTCTGCTTCCTGAACAACGACACGGCCGTGACACGAGGTTGGCTGTCGGCCCTGGTCCGGCACCTCGAAAGCGACCCTTCGCTCGGAATGGTCGGACCCTCGACCAACGAGATCGCCAACAAAGCGAAGGTCGTCGTCGGATATCGGGACCCGGAGGACCTCGAGCCCTGGGCGCGCGCGTTCACACGTTCTCAGGCCGGACGAGTCGAGCCGATCGACGTGCTCGCTATGTTTTGCGTCCTGATGCGAAAGAACGTGTACGACTCGGTCGGGCCCCTCGACGAGCGCTTCGCCGTCGGCATGTTCGAGGACGACGACTATTCCCGCCGCCTGCGCGACAAGGGACTCCGCATCGCCGTGGCCCGCGACTCGTTCGTGCATCACTGGGGGCGCGGGACGTTTCGAATGCTGCCCGAGGAGGAGTACCTCAGAATTTTCGAGGAGAACCGGAAGAGGTACGAGGAGAAATGGGCCTCGCCGCCCGCGTCGGTGGAGCGGCGGACGGCAGGCTCTTCGGCCCGCGATCTCGAGGCGCGCGCGGAGAAGGCACAGGCCGTCTTCGTTTTCCCGCCGACCATCGGCTGGGACGTGACTCTCGTGCAGAGGCCGCATCACCTGGCCCGCGCGCTCTCCCGGCAGGGCTTCCCCGTCGTCTTCCAGGAGACGGAAGAGGAGGCTCGCGGTCCCCTGCTCACGGAGGTCGAGCCCAACCTCTTCCTGCATCGCCAGGCGGCAGGATCTCTTCCAAGCCTCTCCCGTCGGGTCGTTTGGGCGTTCGCCTACAACCTCCCGGAAGCGGATGCTCTCGCCGGCTCACGCCTCGTCTACGACGTGATCGATCACCTCGACGTCTTCCAGGCCCCGCGCCGCGTCCTTCTCCGAAACCAGGCGCGCGCGCTGGAAACGGCGGATGCGGTTTTCGCCGTCTCCCGGCCCCTGCTCGAAGAGATTCGAAGCGTCCGATCCGACGCGGTCTACCTTCCCAACGGCGTGGATGTCGCGTTCTTCCAGGCGCCCGCGGACCCGGCGGCGGTTCCAGAAAGGATCCTCCGCGCGCGGGCCGCGGGACGCCCGGTCGCCGGATACACCGGGGCGCTCGCCCGCTGGGTGGACGCCGAGCTTCTCCGCTCGCTCGCCGAGAAGCGGCCCGACTGGGACTTCGCGCTCGTCGGCGAGGCCCTGGACGACTCCTTCTCGGCTCTGCAGCAGCATCCCCCTTCCAACATCCTCTTCCTCGGGCGCCGTCCATATGCAGCCATGCCGGCCGTGATCGGATCGTTCGACGTGGGCCTGATCCCTTTCCGCCTGGGCCCCGAGGGGCTCCACGCCTCGCCCATCAAGCTTTACGAGTATCTCGCCGCGGGCCTGCCCGTCCTCTCCACACCGATACCGGAGGCCGAAGAGATGCTCGAAGTCTCCACGGCTCCCGACGCGCTGGTGTTCTCCACGCTCCTCGATCGCGCGCGAGAGCTGCGCGGGTCCGCTTCTTTTCGGGAGCGGGCCGTCGCCCGCGCCCGCGAGCACGACTGGTCCCGGCGGACCTCGACCGCGCTCGAGGCGCTCGGTCTCGCGCCGGTCAACGCGCCCGTCGCGTAGAATTTCATCGAACAGGCTGACTCATGGAAAACGTGATCACTTGAGCTCGACAGCGATCCCGGCGCCCGGCCGCGTGCCGGTCTACGATTCCGCGGGCCGCGGTTCGCGCGTCCTCGGCGAGGCGCGCGCCCTCTGGTCCTACCGGTCGCTCGTCCGCGAGCTGGTGATCCGCGACATCAAGGTCCGCTACAAGCGCTCGGTCCTGGGCGTCTTCTGGACGATGCTCGCCCCGCTCCTGAACATGATCGCGCTGACCCTCGTCTTCTCGTCGATCCTCAAACAGCAGATCCGCAACTACCCCGTTTTCTTCATGACCGGATCGATCTTCTGGAGCTTCTTTTCTCAAACGACATCCTCCGCCGCCTCTCAGACGCAGGATTCCAACGAGATCGCCAAGCGGATCTATATCCCCCGCTCCGTCTTCGTGGCCTCGGCAGTCGGCGTCGGGCTCGTCAACCTCGTGCTCTCGATCGTTCCGCTTCTGCTGATCCTCGTGGTGACGGGATTCCCCCTTTACCCGACCTGGTGGTTTCTGCCGATCTCCGTCCTGCTCGTGACGCTCTTCTCGGCCGGCGTCGGGTTCCTCCTCTTCACGCTCGCTTCGCGGTTCGCCGATGTCCGCGAGATGTACCTCGTGCTCGTGCAGACCTGGTTCTTTCTGACGCCCATCGTCTACCACCCGTCGATCGTGCCCGCGAAATACCGATTCGCGCTCTGGTTGAACCCCATGTATTACCTCTTGCAGACTTTCCGGAGGCCGATGTACGACGGCGTGCTGCCATCGGGAGAGCTTCTGGCCGCGTCCGCTGCGCTCTCGGTGCTCGTCTTCGCCACGGGCTGGATCTATTTCGCGAGGCGCGCGGACGAGTTCGCGTTTCAGACATGACCTCCGCGATCCGTTTCGAAGACGTTTCCGTCCGGTACCGTGTCCCGAAAGAGCGGATCGGATCGCTCAAGGAATATGCCATCCGCCGCGTCAAGCGGCGGATGGCCTACGACGACTTCGAGGCTCTGCGAGATGTCTCGCTCGAGATTTTTCCGGGCGAGACGGTTGGCGTCGTCGGCCGCAATGGCGCGGGAAAGAGCACGCTCTTGAAGCTGGTCGCCCAGGTGGTTCCGCCCACAGCCGGACGCGTCGTCGTCGTGGGTCGCATCGCGCCGCTTCTCGAGCTCGGCCTGGGACTCCACGGCGAGCTGACCGGGCGGGAGAACGTCCTGCTGCAGGGAGCGCTGCTGGGCTTCTCCCGAGCCGACATGAAGAGGCGGCTCGAACGCATCGTGGCCTGGGCCGAGATCGAGGAGTTCATCGATGCGCCCATCCGGACCTACTCGACTGGAATGATGGCCCGGCTGTCCTTCTCTGTTGCGACCGACGTGGATCCGGACATCCTCTTAGTGGACGAGGCCCTTTCCGTGGGCGACGAACGTTTTCAGCTGAAGTGCCTCGACCGGATGGAGTCCTTCCGCCGCGCCGGCAAGACCGTCCTCCTCGTCTCCCACGCCCTGGCGCAGGTTCGAGACAACTGCCGCCGCGCCATCTGGATCCACGAGGGGCGCCTCGTTCGAGAGGGAGACGCGGCCTCCGTCACCCGCGCGTACCACGATTGGTCGGTCCAGCCCGGTGACTTGGCCGCGATTCCGGAAATCGAGCCTGAAACGGCGCCGCTGCCTGCCGCAACGCCGTCGCGGCCATGAACTTCGAGTCGACGAAAGAGAGCAAGGCTCTCGACACCGCCGCATCCGCGCAGCGGCAACCGACGGTAGCTTTGCTTCCCTGGGGAGATCTGTGGGATGACTTTCTCGATTCCATCGGCGTCTCGATCGATGAGTTTCGAGATCGGTTCACGGGCAGTTGGCTCTTCGGATATGTCGAAGCCTTGCGGCGGGCAGGAGTCCGCACCGTCCTTTTTTGCGTTTCAGCCCGGATCGAAGAGCCACTGGGATTCATCCATGCTCCCACTGGCGCCACAGTACGAATGCTTCCCGCTCCGACCATGTACCGAGCGATCCGGCGACGCATGCGAGATCCAGAAGGAAGATCGATAGCGGAGATGTTTGGCGAAGCCCGCCAGAAGAGTGGGTTCTTTGCCGTTTTGAAGGAAGCGGTGCCCTATCTGGCGACGCCGCTGCGCCTTCTTGCGCGGGAAGTCCGACAAGAGGGATGCGACGTTCTTCTCTGTCAGCAGTACGAAGCGCATTTCGACGCTTGTACCCTCCTTGGGAAGCTTCTTCGATTACCGTCCTTCGCTACATATCAAGGAGGGGAGGAACCGAGCCTCGGAGGACTGCAGCGCCGAGTTCGAACCGCGGCCCTACGTGGTTGTGCTGGCCTGATCGTCGCGACTCAGTCCGAGAGAGAGCGCCTGCGTTTGCGCTACGGATTGCCAGCCGCCAAGCTGGCAAGCATCTTCAATCCTGTCGATCCGGCGGTCTGGTACGCCGAGGATCGCACGCGGGCTCGTTCTTTTCTCGGGATCCCCGATTCGGCGCTCGTGGCGGCCTGGCACGGCCGCGTCCAGATCGGACATAAGGGTCTCGACCTTCTCCTGGGCGCGTGGGAGGTCGTCACCCGTGAGCTTCCCGACAAAGATCTCCGGCTTCTGTTGATCGGCACCGGAAGCGACGCGGGAAAGCTGACTGCCCAGATTACGGCGCGGCCGGCGCGTGGCCTTCTTTGGATCAATCGATTCGTTCACGACCGCGCTTTGATCCGTCGCCATCTGTCGGCTGCCGACGTCTACGTCTTCCCCTCTCGAGGGGAAGGCTTCCCCGTCTCGCCGCTCGAGGCGATGAGTTGTGGACTCCCTGTGGTCGCCGCCGACGCGCATGGCGTTTCGGATATCTTCGAGAATGGCGAGGGGTCAGGTGGGATCGTCGTGCCCTGTCATGACACGGGCGCTTTCGCCCAGGCACTCCTTCGCGTCCTGAGGGATCCGGAGCTGGCTCGCAGGCTCGGTCGCGCGAGCAGCCAGCGTATCCAAAACCGCTTTTCCATGGAGATGGTAGGAGGCGAGCTCCGTGGGTTTCTTTTCGACGGGATCACGCCGAGATCGTCCGAGGACTCAACGACGTCACGACCCGATCTCCTGCTTCGCGCGATTTCCCCGATTGGGTCCCGAATGGCCACGGGATTCAACATCCAGCCCGACGGGAGTTCCGCGATCTCGATTGAGTCGGAGCACGCAACGCGCGCAACACTCGTCCAGATGGGCGAGGAACTGCTGGCGACGACTTACGGGAACCCAAATTACCTGACTGCAATCGTCCCGAAAAGGATTCTCCGCAAGGCCCGGCGCTATCCCGTGCGCTTGAAAGAAAGAGGCCGCGAGTCCAATGTCATCGATTTCGTCGTGAACGATGCAAGCGCAAGGAGTGGAACGGGTTCAGGATCGAGCGCCGTTTCGAGACATACACCGTACGCCAAATCGGCGAGGGTTGTGTCGGAAGGGACAGTGCTCCGACTCCCCGGTGCCTCGTCGGACCGGCTGATCTCCGTCCTTCTGCCAGTCAAGAACGGAGCTCGAAACGTCCCGGAGCTGTTGAGCAGAATCCTCGCTCAACGGTGCGATGCACGCGTTGAGATCGTGGCAGTGGATTCGGGATCTGTTGACGGAACCATCGAAATCCTCCGTCAGTACAAGGCGCACATCATCGAGGTCCCACCCGAGTCGTTCAACTACGGCCGTACCAGAAATCTCGCAGCCGGCCATGCGAGCGGAGATGTCTTCGTCTTCGTGACCAGCCAGGCGCTGCCGGCCGACGACTTGTGGCTCGCCAATCTGATCGCGCCCCTGGATCAGGACGAACAGATCGCCGGCGTTTACAGTCGCGTGCTGCCCCGCGGCGACGCGGATATCCTCACAGCCAGACACTACCTGCGCTCAGGGTGGCCGGCTCGCAGTGTGCGCCAGTTTCGGAGCGCTTCGGATGATCACTCATTGAGTCCCGAGGAGCTCTACAGGTTCATCGAGTTCACGAATGTCAGCGCGGCCATTCGACCGTCCATTTTCGGCGAAATACCATTCCCGGAGATCAGCTTTCTGGAGGACCGACTGTGGGCCAAGCAGGTCCTCCGCGCGGGATACAAGATCCAGTACGAGCCATCCTCCGTAATCCTTCATTCCCACAATTACACGTACGAGGAATTGTTGTGCCGACACTTCGACCACGGCGCCTCCGCTCGCGAGATCGTCGGTTTCCGAATAGCGGAGGACGATGTCATTCCGCGAATCGAAGGCCTTTTTCTTTCCGACCGCCGCTACCTCGCGCAACGCTGCTCGAATGACGCCGCCGCATTCGAGGAGTGGCAGGTGATTTCGTTCCTGCGTCGATCGGCGCAGGTCATCGGCGAATGGCTGGGCGGGAACCAGGATCAGCTCTCCAGCGACCTTGGCCATTCCTTGCTGCGACTCGCCGACTCGATCTCGCTCGTCGGCGAAGGTCTCTCACCGGGGGAGATCCTCCGTTCGTCGATGGAGCTGGGGGCCGTCAGATCCAAGACAGGGTTAGCCCTCTCCATGGTGGAAGCCATCCAAAGAACCGAAGGTGCGATTCGAGAGGCTTGGCGCCGACTGGCCGCCGGCGCGACGGAAGTACCCGAAAGTCAGCTTGTCACGACCGGTATCCTGGAGATTCTTCGATCGGCGGGTCTCTGGCTGGGTCGGCATCCCGACACAGTCTCCTTCGAGACCTCGCGACTGGCTTTGATCGAACGAGTCAAACAGGGTTCGATCCTTTCGGAAACGAAGAGGCCTCCGGGCAACACGGCGAACGTCGCTCGATCGGAAGCCCCATGGCAGTGCGACGTCAGCGCACTCCAGGCCGCCGTAGAAGCTTACGAAGCCGAATGGCAGGCATCACGTGATGAGGTTTCTTCGGTCGCGGAAGCGAGTAATCGGGTCATCCGTAATCTTCAGGCGGAGCTCCATCAAAAGGTAGCCGAACGCGACCGGATCATCGCGGCTCTCCAGACCGAGCTCGACGAGAAGGTGACGGTCGGGAACCGGATCATCCGTGACCTCCAAACGGAATTACATCAAAAAGTGGCCGAACGCGACCAGATGATCAGGGCCCTCCAGGCCGAACTCGAAGGAAAGGAAACTATCGATAGCCAGATCATCCGGGCTCTTCAGAAAGAACTCCATCAAAAGGTAGCCGAACGCGACCGGATCATCGTGGCTCTCCAGATAGAACTTGAAGAGAAGAACGCGGTTGGCAGGCCAATCACCCAGAATTTACAAACCGGGCTAAAAGAAAACATCGGCGACCAGAATCGAATAATCGGCAATCCTCGGAAACCCATCGATCGGGTTGAGGAGGATTCGATCCCGTCGCCTCGCGAAGAGCGCGACAGGTCTACCTCGGGGCAGTGACCCGAGAACGGGAATGAATGCCCCGCCGCGAGAGGGCGCCGACTTCGGTCGAGAGCTTCTCAAGCAAGTCCCGTGAGCCTGCGCGTCTTCGGCTTGATGATTGTTCGCAACGAGGCGGACATCCTGCGCACGAACTTGCGTCATCACCTGGCACTCGGCATGGAGCAATTCCTGATCGCTGACAACGGCTCGACGGACGGAACGATTCTCGCTCTCCGAGAAATGGCGAAAACCGGACGTGTTCAGTGGATTAGCGAGCCTGGTCCGTTCCACCAGGAGAAAATCACCAATCGGTTGGCATGGGAGGCATACTTGAGAGGCGCCGATTGGGTGATCCCGATCGACGCCGATGAGTTCTGGTACGCCCCGGAGGGTGACTTTCTCCAGACTCTCCGCGAGTCACGCGCGGGAGCCCTCCGAACCCGAATAGCCAACTTTGTTCAGCGTCGAGATCAGATCGACCGCTCGGCCGACGCCCTGCTCCACATGACATGGCGCTCGCCGGAGCCTGTCGGCCCCGTCGAACGCATCGAAGATCTCGTTGCAACTCGTCAGATCGGTTTCGTGGAGATCCTCTACCCGCCCAAATGTATCGCGCGCGCATCTCCTGCCCTGGAGATTGGCGTCGGGAACCACTCCGTGAGACATGCGACCGGCCCGGTTGAAGATACCGATCGCATCGTTTGTCTGCACGCGCCGCTTCGATCTCGGTCCGTCCTCGAGGCTCAGGCTGACCATGGAAGACGCACGGAGGAAGCGGGAAACCGACGCGCCTGGCATGTGCAGCGCTGGATGAGCGTGATTGAGCACGGAGATCTCGAGAGGGAATGGCGCGCGAACAGCTACGAGGACGGCGCCCTGGATGTGGACGGTGTTCACCGTCCCCTCGTTTTCGACTCGAGGCTGCGGGATCTGGTCAAACCATGGATTCAGTCACCTGCCTTGACGGGGACCGAGCCCAGTGTGCAAGAGTTCTCTCCCACCTTTACCCTCGAAGATCCGCTGGCTTCAGGTATGGTCCGGTCGATTCTCGAACGAATGGAGCCGATCGAAGGCTGGATGCCGGTCCCGGAGGCCTGCGCGCTGATGGCTACAGCAGCGGTCTCACTGATGGAGAAGGAGCCCCAGCCGGCCGTGGAAATCGGGAGCTATTGCGGCCGGTCGACATCGGTGCTGGCAGGGACGGTCCAGCAAGTCTGCCCGGGCATGAAGGTCTATGCGATCGATCCGCACGAAGGCGAGCTGACTTCCTTCGGTAATGAGGTGCGCCGGGAAGCGCCGACCTGGGAGCGATTCGCCCAAATGATCGAGGATGCAAACCTATCGGACGTCGTGGTTCCGATCCGGAAACGGTCCATTGAGGTGGCTTGGGATCGCCCGATCGGCTTTCTCTTCATCGACGGCCTACACGACTACGCCAATGTCTCACGGGACTTCCATCACTTCGACAAATGGGTTGTGCCAGGGGGATACGTCGCTTTCGACGACTACGACAGCGCCTTCCCGGGCGTCATCCAGTTCGCCAATGAGATCCTCGCCCGAGGCGATTTCCGCCGGTTCCTGCGAGTGGGTAAAATGCTCGTGCTCGAGAAACGGCCCGTGGACGAATCGACCGACGAGAGCGGGAGAACGCAGGAATCTCCTCCAGAGATGGGGGGGCGTCTTCGCCGCTATGAGAGAGGGGTTGTCTTCCTCAAACAGGTCCTTCGAGAGCACACCCGCAGCACCGAGGCTGCCCTGGCCGAGCGCGACCGGATCATCGTCGGCCTCCAGGCGGAGATACACGAGAAGGTCGCCGTGCGAGACAGGATGATTCGTGACTTGCAGACCGAACTTCATGCCAAGGTGGCCGAGCGTGATCAGATGATTCGGGCCCTCCAGGCGGAGATGCAGAAGAAGGTGGACGAATGCAACCGCGTCATTGAGGCGTTGCAAATGCGCTTGCGGCAAGCGCAGTAGGGAAAAGAAACCCTCGTGATTTTGGTCGAGTAAAGGGAAGCAGAAACTTGCAGATCGTCGGTCTCATGTTGGTCCGTAACGAAGCGGACATCCTGCGGGTGAATCTCCGACATCACCTCTCCTCCGGCATCGACCGCTTTCTCGTCGTCGACAATGGATCCTCGGACGGAACTGGTCAGATCCTGCAAGAATTCGCTCGTGAAGGGCGCGTCCGGTGGACTCGCGACGCCGGGCGATACCGGCAGGCCGAGATCACGACTGAGCTGGCGCGAGAGGCGTCCCGGGAAGGCGCGGACTGGGTGATTCCCATCGACGCCGACGAGTTTTGGCGCGCGATGGACGGAGACCTCCGAAGTGTCCTGGAACGGACGGCCGACAGCGCGCTGCGGGTTCAGGTCATCAACTTTGTCCAACGGCGGGACCAGATCGAAGCCACTCCCGACGCCCTGATCCATATGACTCGCCGGACGGCATTGCCCATGGGTCCACTCGAGCGAGTTCGGGAGCGCGTGGAGTCCGAGGAGTTTGCCTACGTCGAAATGATGTACCAGCCGAAATGGATCAGCCGGGCCGGCCCGGACATTGAGATCGCCATGGGCAACCACGCGGTCAAGGGGATCGAGGGTGCTCAGTCCGACACCGATGAAATTCTCTGTCTTCACGCGCTCTTGCGAGCACGGTCTGTGCTCGAGGCCAAGGTTGAGCAGGGAGCCCGGGTCCAGCAGCTCGGTCTCAATCCGGAGCAGGGGTGGCACGTCCGCCGGTGGCATCGCCTGGCCAGAAACGGCGGCCTCGAAAACGAGTGGCGTGCCAACAGTTACGAGGAGGACCACCTGGATGTGTTCGGCAAACCGCACCGCCTGGTCTTCGATCCGGCGCTGCGGGACGTCGTTCTGCCCTGGATCGAAAAGCCGGCGCTCAAACGGACATCCATCGCCCCACTCCACGAGAGGAAAAAGAGCCCGGCACCCTCCGAGAAGGCCGCGCGCCGCGAAGTCTTGCGCCGCGGCGAGTACCGAGATCTCCAGCGCACGATTCAGGAGCAACTCATTGCGCACCGGGAACAGATCGATCAAATCGTCCGGACCTTCGACGCAGATCTGAAAAGGCGCGATCAGGCGATTTACGAATCTCAGGCCGATCTTAGAGCTCGAATCATCGAGCGCGACGATCTGATCCGAGGACTTCAGTCTGAGCTCCACGCCAAGACAGGGGAGCGCGACAGAATCATTCTCGGACTCCAGCACGAGCTACGGGAGAAGGTCGCAGCCGGAGATCAGCTCATCCTCAGTCTCCAGAACGAGCTGCAAAGCAAGACCGCGGAGCGGGATGGAATCATCCTCCGCTTGCAGGATGAGCTCAAGGACAGAATCTTGGAGCGCAATCAGGCCCTGGAGGAGCTCAAGGATCGGTCGAGGGGCCAATCAACCCCGGGCCCCGTCTCCATGGACACGAAGGCCCTGGAGGGCATCGCGAGCAAGCTGGAAACGATTCTCGAAACGCTCAGCCGCACCGAGGCTGACGAGCGCCTTCGACAAGCCTGGGTCGAGATCGAGCGGCTCCGTGAGGAGTCGCGGCTCAGAGCCGAGCGGGAATCCGAACGCGAAGCACGTCTCGTCCGCCGCCTTCAGTCGGCCCAGCAGGAGCTCCAAAAGCAAGCCAGCCTCGAGAAGAGACTCGCTCGCACGGAGCAGGTCGTTAGAGAGCGGGAGCAGGCCGTCGCACCGATCGAGAGGGACCTGCGGGACAAGTCGGACCGCCTCCTGCAGCTCGAGTTTGATCACCTGAAGACTGCCACCGATCTCGTGAGCATCCATCGCTCGCGCCTGTGGCGGTTCGGCTGCGCCTATTGGAGTGTGAGGGCTCGAGTCCTACGGATTCTCGGCGTAATCCGATCCCCTGGTCAGCCGCCTGCGGTTGCCGCCGCCGGACCGTCTGAGCAGCAGAAGGCATCGACGCGGGTTTCGGATTCCACCAAAGAGGACTTCGCGGAAGGCATCCCGTCTCCGATGACGATGTCGGAGCCGGTCGCGGAGACACAATCCGGTCCCTCGGCGGAGCTCATGGTCATCTCTTCCCCAATCGATGCCGACTCGGTTCCAGGCAGTTCAGGACTTGGACCCGTGCCCTGGTTCGGGCATCAATACGACGTTGTCTGCTTTCCGATCATCGACTGGAGTTTCAGGTTCCAGCGGCCACAACAACTCATGTGCCAATTTGCGGCCGCCGACCACCGGGTTTTCTACATCGCCCCGTGGTTTCGAACGGCCGGCCCCCCTTACGAAGTGCGTCAGCTTCGCGAAAGGGTTTTTGAGGTCTCCCTGCGGGGGCCAGAGCTCAACATCTACACTCAGACACCTGATGAAGACTCGGTGTGGCAAATCTTCGAACACCTCGACCAACTTCGGCGCGACTGGTCTCTCGGAGCAACGATCTCCTTCGTTCAGCTTCCGTTCTGGTATCCGATCACGACGATGGCGAAGGTCCGTCTCGCATGGCCGATCGTCTACGACTGCATGGACCACCACGCTGGTTTCACGACCAACCGACAGGAGATGATCGCGCAGGAAGTTCGGCTTCGGCATGGCGCCGACCTCGTGGTCGCCTCCTCCTTCTATCTCGAACAGGAAGCCAAAAAGGACAACGACAAAGTCCTGCTGATTCGGAACGCCTGTGACTTCGAGCACTTCGCGGGAACAGCGCCCGAGCAGGCCGGACCGCCGGTCGTTGGTTACTACGGTGCCATCGCAGATTGGTTCGATTCCGACCTCGTGGCCGACCTCGCCGAGAGGCGGCCCGACTGGCGATTTGTTCTGGTGGGCTCCACGTTCACCGCCGAAATCGATCGCCTTTCCAAGCTTCCCAACGTCGAGCTCGTCGGCGAGGTACCCTACGGAGAAGTGCCGAAGTGGCTGGCCCGGTTCGACGTCACGATTCTACCCTTCAAGCGGATTCCGCTGACGGAGGCTACAAATCCGGTCAAGGCTTACGAGACTCTCGCCGCCGGCAAACCGCTCGTGAGCGTTCCGCTTCCCGAAATGCTCCTGCTGTCACCGTTGATTCGACTCGCCTCGACACCAGAGGAGTTCGAAAGGGAGATCCTCGAGGAACTCAAGTCAAAGAACTGGGCGATGGATCGAGATCGACGGGCCTTCGCCGCCGACAACACCTGGACGGCGCGCTACGAGAAGCTTGCCCCGGCACTCCGGGACGCTTTTCCGAAGATCTCGATCATCGTGGTGACATTCAACAACCTCGAGATGAACCGGCAATGCCTCGAGTCGATCTACGCCCGGACGAGCTGGCCCAACTTCGAGGTGATCGTCGTCGACAACGCTTCGACGGACGGGACGCCGGAGTTCCTCCAGGTCGCGGAAAAGACCTACCCTCGGCTCTCCGTCATTCTGAACGACTCCAACGCAGGGTTTGCCGCCGCGAATAACCAAGCGCTCGCAAATGCTTCCGGGGAGTACCTGGTGTTCCTGAACAACGACACGATCGCTTCCCGTGGATGGATCGAAGCACTCGTCCGGCATCTCAAGGCAAATCCGGAGATCGGTTTGATCGGTCCAGTCACGAATGCCATTGGGAACGAGGCCATGGTCGCCGTTGGATACTCGGATGTCGACGAAATGCCGACATGGGCGCAGGACTATGTCCGCCAGCATGCCGGCGAGGTCTTCGACATTCCGATGCTCGCCATGTTTTGTGTTGCAATGCGACGCGAGGTCTTCGAAAAAGTGGGACCGCTCGACGAAATATTCGGGCTCGGGATGTTCGAGGACGACGACTATGCCATTCGCATCCGGCAGGCGGGCTACCGCGTCGTGTGCGCGCGCGACAGCTTCGTCCACCACTGGATGAAGGCCGCGTTTGGGAGGATCCCTGCGCCAGAATACGAAGCGTTGTTCCTGCGCAACCGCTCTCTTTTCGAGAAGAAGTGGAACATCAAGTGGGTCCCTCACTCCTCTCTGCCGTCATTCGCGCCGAGTTCGGAAACGGCGCCCGAATTGGTCGAATTCGGGCTCGAAGCTCTGGGTCGCGGCCACGAAGAGGCCGCGCTGCTCGGTGGCCATGTCTCAGAGAAATAACCTCATGAGAATCGCCTCGTCCGCGGCCTTCATTTTCGCTGCGGCGATGCTCGGCATGGTTGCCGGATGTCGAGAACAGGCAGGTCAAGCGCAAGGAGCCGCCGCTCCTTCGGCCGACGCCAAGGACAGCTCTCGCTCAATCACCGCTGTCTATCCAAAGGCAGCGCACGTTGGGGAACCTTTCCAGAAACAGCCGAACGGGAACTCGGCGATCTCCGTAACCGGATACGGCCTTACGGCAAGAGATGTCATCTTCTGGGACGGCAAACCTTTGAAAACGGTTTTCGGTAATCCGCGATGGATCACCGCTGAGATCCCGTCCGCACTTCTCATCGCACCGAAACACGTGGAGATTGTGGTCAGCGATCCTGCAAACCCTGCGTCCGACCGGCTGCGTACGGATTTCGAGGTCCTCTCGCCCGAGAATACTTCGCGATAGGATCGGGCGCGACCATTCCACCGGCGAGCAGCGAACGTACGGTGACCGCCCGGCCTCGAAGAGACAACCTGGAGGGCGAGGCTTCCTGGAAAGAACTTCTCCTCGCTTTCGTGCTTCTGGCGATCGGCTATGCCTTTCTCGATTTTCTCTTGATTCCGAGCAATCGGCTCGTGTTGCACCCTCTTCACCACGACGATTACACAAACCTTGCCCGCTCGTTTGCCACGATCGGCCTCGGACCGCCAAGGCCCGTCTCCACACTCGCGATCGCACTGCTGAGCACCGCCGGCCCTCGGACCTACTACCTCACCCTGAATCTGCTGACGATTCTCTATCCCGCACTCGTCTTTTATTTTCTCGCGCGGCTCTTTCGGCGCGTTGCCGGCCCGTTCCCGATCGCGGTCGCCGCGGCGCTCTTGCTCGCGCTTCCGCATTCTGTCGAATGGGCCAAGTACACCGGCCTGATCACGAGCTTGCTCTCGGGCGTGTTCGGCACACTGGCGTTGATTCTGATCGCACAAGCTCTGCGAGGTGAGGCCGAAACCGCAGCCGCGTGGGGAGGCGTGGCCTTCTACGCCCTGAGTATCTTTTCCAAAGAGGACTTCGCTCTTCCCGGCCTGCTGCTTGTCCTTTCTTGCCTCACCGAGCGCGGCGCGAGGCGTCCACGCGCTTGGGCGATCCTGGGGGCGGTTCTGCTTTGCATTCTCGCTCTCTTTGTCTACAACGCCCACTACCAGAGCCCGTTCACGTCCTTGGCTGCGGCGGGTCCCTATCAGGTGCAGATACGTCCCTCGTCCGTTGCTTCTGTTCTTCGGCGATATTTCACTTTTACGCCGCTCGTCACGGGAGTGCTCGTCCTTCTCGGCGTGTCCGCTACGTTCGCAGCGCTCACGTGTCGCGAATGCCGACGACCGCTTCTCTTGACTGTCGGAATCATTGGCTCGCTGATCGCCCCCTACTCGCTCCTGCCGAACCACTTCGCTGGCTACTATGCCTACGGATGGTTGGCGTGGGAGGCGGGACTGATCTGCGTCTGCATCGTGCTACTGGCTGACAGGTTTCCGCGCGCAATTGTGTATGCCAGCTTTGCCCTCATCGCTCTGCTCGCTTTGTGGCGGACTCAGGCCGAGCGAAAGGCCATCGTTGAGTGGTACGCGCGGGAGTCGATCCTAAACGAACAGATCGTGAAGACGTTGATCCAGAATCGGGCCGCGATCTCCCGAGCGGCGGAAGTCGGCGTTGTCGGAATTGAAGGTCTGAGCCCCTGGTCTCACTCGGCCGGCGATTACCTTCGTAACCGGCTCGGCTTCCGAAACCGCTGGATCGTCTTTGTGCCGAAAAGCGACATGTTCTATTCCCTCGATGGACCACCGGCCAGCCCAGACTCGGTTGTACAGGTGCGCCCTCTGTGGGAGCTCCCCCGTTGGCCCAATCTTCCCGTTCTCTTCTTCGATCAAGCCGGCTCTGCTCGGCTCAACCATTACGCAAGCGGCGCTGAGGCAGAGAGTCTTCAGGGGAGAGATGGCCACCGGTAGTTAGGTCTCGCTGCCGCCGCTAGGATTCCGGGAAACGAAAGGAGACTGAATGTCGTCAATGTCTCCCACTCGCCGAGCGAGCGACCGAGGCCGACGAAAGGTCCCGCGCCAGGTTCCCGACCGCCCACTGCTTCGGACGCGGACGAGCGGCGCGCGGAGTTCGATAGGGCTATGCTCGAATTCGGTTTCCAGCGATTCGTGCAGTTCCGGCGCCGCCTCGGAGAGGGAGAACGATGAGCAACGAGGACGATTCGGCCGCAATCATCGCGCGACTCGAAGCCCGCGTCAGGCGCTTGGAAGAGCTCCTTGCTCGGCGGTCACAGGACTTTCACCTACTCGCGCAAGCCGCTTGCAACCAAGATCTCGAGGTTCTCTCACGAATCGGAGCTGGCAGGCCGACCCCGGCGCGATCGCGAGCCGCATCAGCTCTCCTGGCTAGCTCGACCACGACGAGCCCTTCCGTCGCCACCGGCAGCCCGGAGCCGGCCGGCCTTCCTGATATCGACGCCGACCTCACCCGTGTCGGGCCGCTTCTGCAGCGTCTCTTGTGGGCAGATCGCCGGGTGCGGGAGCGCGTCCAAGAGTACGGGGTCGCGGTCGTTCCCCTCGATTTCTACAGTAATACTCCTTCGATCGCAGAGATCACCAGGTCATACGAGTACATTTCCCCCACGCCGCCCTACCTGATGGATTCGCTCTTCGATGCCGATCGCCTGAGCCGGACTTTGGAGAGTTTGGCTGCCTACTCGGAGGAGTTCGATCCAGCCATCGACGGCGACGAGACCAACTGCCGAAGTTTCTTCTGGCGGAACAGTCAATTCAGCTATAGCGACGCCATGGCTTACTACTGCTTTATACGGCTTCTCCGGCCTAGGACAGTTATCGAGATCGGTAGTGGCTTCTCGACCCTCGTCGCAATCGAGGCGCTCCGGCGCAACGGCGTCGGCACAATCACCTGCATCGAACCGTCCCCGCGGCCGTTCCTCGAGCAGAGTGGCGACATCACGCTCAAGCGTGTCGAGGCCCAAGATGTCGACGCCGCTTTCTTCAATCAGACCCTTGAAGATGGCGATGTTCTCTTCATCGACTCGACACACACAGTCAAGACAGGGAGCGACTGCCTGCACATCTACCTTCGCCTTCTCCCACAGATCAAGAGAAGGATGTACATTCACGCCCATGACGTCTTCTTGCCGTTTGGTTTGCCCATCGAATGGTTGCTCGACAGGCAGATTTTCTGGACAGAGCAATATCTGCTGTTGGCACTGATCATGGACAATCCAAAAGCGAAGGTCTTGTATGGGAGCGCCTACCATCATTACGCTAACCGGCCTCAGCTGGAGAGCCTGATGGGAAAGAAGTATCCGGCAGGTGGAGGAAGCTTTTGGTTCGAATACGATGGGCGAGTCCAGCCCGTCCCGTAGATAGCCCGTTGGCTCGGCCTGGGACCACCCCGGGCGGGCTATCGAAAATAACCGTTGACGTCGATCAAGACATCGACCGCCCCGGCCGCCCCGTTTGAAACACCGAGCCCGCCCGCCGCGGACAGCGGAAGAATGGCATTGTTCGCGCGCACGAGACCTGCCTGGAAGTTGATCGTGCTCGTGAGAGCTGGCGAAGCATCGCCCGGATAAAAGGTCAGATGGCCGGCCGCGGCGGGCCGGACGACCGTGACGTTGACCGATACCGCCCGGGCCGAGGCGGGAATGCCGCACGCGCCGGTCAGGGCGAAGACCCGACTGGCGACGGATGCCAACGACGGGCCCGCCAACGGCCCGGGCGGATCTCGTGTGTCGACCATCCGGCACGGCGTCAACGTATAGAAGGCGGCTCCGCCCGGCGACAAAGGCGAAACCGCTGTGGAGAGCTCGCCTCTGTGCCCGCTGCGGTTGACCGCCAGCACTCGGTAAAACGTTTTGACCGGGTCCGGGGCGATGCCCGTGGCGACCGTAGCGCTCGTGCTCCGGACGAGCTCTCCGTCTGCCGTGGTGAAGCCGCTCGCGGCGCCCCGCCAGATTTCGAAGTGGTGGAAGGCGGGCCAATCGACCCACGCCAGGTTCGGCACGTCCGAGAACACCTGACTCTGCCAGGACAGCGAGATCGTCGAGCTGAACCAGCTCCAGGAGACTCCTTGGACCTGCGGCGGGAGGTATTCCACAGCGCCCGAGTCGCGCGGCTGTGCCTTGACCTGCGCCAGAAAAGACGAGAACGCCTCCGGGTTATACGTCGTTGCAAAGTGCTCCCAAGGGTTGAAGATGAGGATGTGAGCTCCGGCCTCATAGGCCCGAAGGATCTGCGCAGTGATGGAGGCAACATCGGAATCGACGAGGCCTATGCTCGGGAAGGCCGGGTTGTACTCCGGCAGGCCCCAGTTGGGCAGACGGAGAGCGGCGACGTCGTCGAAGAGGTACTGGCTGCACCGCTGGTAGTACGTCCCGACGAACAGGTCGAAACAGGTCAGGCCCAGACTTCCCAGGTTTCCAACCACGCCCGTCGACATCGGGCTCGCCGACGTGGCCAGCCGTGGCGCGTTGGGTCCTGACGGATTGGTTCCCTCGATGTAGTCGGCCGGAATCTGGTGGGAGTACCAGCGCTCGGGAGGAAAACGGTTTCCGCCAGGCCCTGCGGTCGTAGTGATCCAGGAGGCAAAGTCCCGCACGTAGTTGGAAACCATCGCGCGCCGGAACCTCTGCCAGAGATTCCAGAAAGCCCGACCAGGAGAATCGGGGAGCCTCGGCGCGTCGAACCCGCAGGCGATGTAGTCCGGGCCACTGGTGGGAAGGGGCGTCCAAACGGGTCCGTCGTAGACCGATCGGGGGATGGCCCGCGGGTCGGCATCCACGGGATCCGACAGCGTCCAGTTGAAGTATTGAAGATCCCAGGTCCTCAGGCAGGTCCCGAAGTCCAGCTTGAAACGCGCGAGTCCGGCGTCGCCCTGGTAGATTTCGCCGCCCTGCGGGTAGCCCTGTCCGTCATAAGGCTGTCCGGGCGCATAGAGGCCGGTGTGCTGAATCCAGTCCCGGAACTCCAGAATGGCGAACGGACTGTAGTCCGCGATGATCTGTTGGTCGTACGGCACTGCGTCGTCGAGCCGTGCGTTGCCCAACTCGCTCTCGCCGTCTCCGCTGGCGCTGATCAGAGTGTCCGGGTAAGCCTGCCTCAAGGCGATCAGCAGCCGGGCATAGAGCCGGACCTTGGTTTCCAGATGGCGACGGAACTTGCGCGCATACCGCGAGAGGCTCGGCCAGACGGAGTAGGAGAAATCCTGCTCGTCGGTCTTGATCAACCCGTCGAGATACCACTGGCAATTTCGACGGTCCTCGATCTTGGCGGAGTCGTAAATCCACCTGTCGCGGGAAACGCCGGCGATCGTTCCCAGATGCACCGCGAAGCCCCGCGCCTGCGCCCGAGCGAGAATCGCCGAGAGCGCCGCGGCGGAGGGAAACTGAAGGACGGGATTGCCCAGGTCCACGTTCCAGTCCATTTCGACCGGGTAGAAGTCGCCCATTCCGACACGGCCGTATGGGCCTCCTGTGACTCGGGCATTGATCGCGTCGGCGGTCGCCTGGAATGTCGCGTCGTCTCCTGACAGACCGGGAGCGTCAAAGAACACGTAGACGGTGTTGTCGTAGGAGGGTTTCGGCAGCACAAGCGTCGACTGCGCCAGGAGAGGGCCGCTGCCGAGCAAAACGGCCGCCGCTGTGAGAGCCGCAGAAATCTGGCCGACGGGCCGAGCCGTTCTTCGCACGTTGCAGACTTCCGCGGTCCGGTCACCGGGGTCTCGAGTGCCAGGCTCTCTCTCGCTCAATGGCGACCCGTGCGGAGATGGGAAGCCGTCATCTGCGCGCTGCGGTCATCAGATCGCGAAGCCGTTGATGCGAAGCGCCACAACCGGCGGAAACAGGCTAGCGGTCGAATGATTGACTCCCTTCGCCGACGAGCAAGACGCAGGTGATGCGCGATCAGCCGCGCCTCAGACTCCACTCTCCGTTTTCATCCCCCGCTCGTCGGAGGCGCCGGAGGCACTACGAGCCGTGAGATGCGTCGAGGATACCTCGCCAGCTCGTGGGCTCCTCTCGACCCGCAAGAACTGAATGAGAAAAAGACCGAAGATTCCGAGGAGCAACCCAAACAAGCCTCCGAGAACGGTATTGCGCACGGGCTTGGGCGAGACGGGCCGCTCTCCCACTCGAACCGTATCGATGACGAGCACGCCGTGGCTCTTCGCGGGATTGAGAGCCTCTTCGAGGAGTAACTGGCGTTGCTTTAAATTCTCGATCTCGGCGTTCTTGCTGGCGATGAGAAATCCCAGCTGAACGCTCTGCGAAAAACGGTCCGCCGGGGCGAGACCCTTCTCCGCGTCGCGCAGCGACTGGAGCCGGACTTCCTCAGACCGCGCCCGAGCGAGGTCCTCCCGCGTGTTGGCGATCTCCGCACGAAACCGCGTCAGCGTCGGCTTCAAAAGCTCGTCCTCGAAGGAGCGGAGGTCCTCGATCATTGCTTCGAGTAGCCTCGCAGCGAGGCGGACCGAGTGGGCGCGAATCACGATGTGTATCATGTCGGTGTTCAGAGGCTGCGTTACTTTGAGCGAATCACGGAAGAGCCGGGCTTCCGGATCGAGTTCGGCCGTTCGAAGGCCGGATTTTCGAAGAACCGCATCGCCGAAGCTCCGTGTCCGGAGCCGCTCCGCAGCGCGCGCGACAGACTCGAGAGGTTGGGGCGTGGGCTGGCCAGGTTGCCAGGCATACGCGGGCAGAATCGTCGCCGCGGCTTCCCAGACATGGGGGGTCCTGAGAGAAAGGACGAGAGCGGCAACGGCCAGCGCCACACCACATGCTGCAATCCAGAGCCGATGGGGTTTCAAGACCAGCCACACATCCATCAAACCGAGCTCCTCCGCCGGTTCCCGCCGCCAGGACTCGCGCGTTTCAGGCATCGCTTTTCAGAGTCTCCGGCGTCGCGGGCAACTTTCGGAGCCGCGCGAAGGCGTGCAGGACTGGGCGGAGGAAACGCGGAGCGAATCTCTGGTGGAGAACGCCAAGCGCGTAGGCAAGAGCGGAGAACTCGAGATATCCCGGCTCCGGTTCGTAGCCGTACACAACATGTTCGAAGCCGTACCGATCGAGCATCCGGCGTAAGCGCGGGAGAGAGTTACAACGGTAGTGCGTCGGAAAGACGTCTTCTTCCTTGCGGTCTTCTTGCACTCGGGCCAGGACTCGAGAATGCAGATGATCGGGGACAAGCTTCGAAAACCACGCGACATAGCTCCACGCATTGGGTGTCCGGATGCAGAGGTATCCACCGTTCTTTAGGACGCGGCGGCAGTTCTCGAAGAAGCTCTCCGGCTGCCCGATGTGTTCGAGAACGTGGTCACACAGACAAAGATCAATAGAGTCGTCCTCCACCGGCCAGCGGGAGCCTGTCAGAAGGCGAAACTCGTCCTGAAACGGGTTGGATTGAGCCGCCGGATCCACGTCCAGACCGATGACGCGCGCCACCTTCCCCTTCAAGATTCGGAGATTCTTTCGGACGGGGACCCTGTCGTCGGCGTAGGCTCCCCGTCCGCCTCCAACGTCAAGTACGATCGAGGACTCCGTCAAGAGGGAGTGCACGCGGGCATAAAAAGCGATGGTCCCATCGACGTCGGTAAACCCTCCGAACCGCGCCTCCGGATAGTGCCTCTCCTTGTAGCTCGGTCTCTGCGGAACGCGAGCCCCCCTGGCACGGACCACCAACGGCTCACTCACTGTACAGGGACATCCGCGGTCAGATTCCTCTCAGGTTGGCAGCTTCTTTCTCTCAGGTTGGCAGCTTCCGGGATCGAGTCTACTGCGAGAGTGCGTGGAATGCCACGGTGAACCGCATGAGCCAGACTCGCTCCCGCTCGCATACGCGCCGAGCGGCATGGAGACTCTCGGGAAGGATTTTGTCCGTCGTCACGACGAGCCCTTTCACGTTACGCTCGCGGAGGACAGTCGGCAGAGTCTCCAGCGAGCCCAGCACCGGATAGCCGTTGACATACTTCCCGGTCTTCTCCGCATCATCATCGATGAACCCAACCGGTCGAATCGCCAACGAACGGTTCGAGAGCGCTTCGCGCAGTGCAAGCGTCCCGCCATGGCCGGCGCCGTACATGAGAACCAGTTCCCCGTCGGGGCTCCCTCGCTCCTTCCAATATTGAAGAAGCCGGAAGGAAGACCGGGAACCGTTCACGAGAGCGAGCAGGAGAAGCGCGTAGATGACCAAGAACGAGAGCTTCAAGGTTTCATCGACTACAAGGCGATAAAGCGCGAACCCGGTTGCCGCGGAAAGAACGACGGCCATGCTCGACCGGACGAGATCCTCCACACTGATGTGCCGCCACGTGCCGCGGTATAGACGGCACGCCCAAAACACCAGAACCGTGACAGCCGGGAGCAGGCTCACCAAACGAAGCGCCAGGATGCGGTTCCCGACAATGAACCAGTCGTCGTACTTCAAGCCGATCGCAACGTAGAGCGCGGCGACGACGAGAGCCAGGTCGAAGAACACGGGAAAGAGCGCCGTCCTGAGGACCGGTGCCTCGTAGAATTTGAGGACCAGGCCGCGCCGGATGACCGCGAACTCGTAGTATCCCAGGCGTGCCAGCCCGATGAACGCGGCGCAGAGAAGCGTCGCGAACAGGAGCGCCGCCTTTCGGGCCGTCAGGAACATCGACGCCAGCCCGCTTGCCGCGAGGATGAGGCCGACCCCGTACAGGATCAGGACCGCGCCGCGGTGCCCCAGTCCCAGCGCAATCAGTTTGTGATGAAAGTGACCGCGGTCACCCTCGAGGAGCCGCTTTTTGGGCTCGCCCTCATTGCGACCGTGAAGAAGTCGCCGGAGCACAGAGACGGAGGTCTCGGCAATGGGCAGGCCGAGGACGACGACCGGAATCAGAACCGCCATACCCGCGGACAGCGTCGCCCCGCCGCGCAGAGCGAGACACGCGAGGCCGAAACCGACCGCCGTCGCGCCGGTATCTCCAAGAAAGACCTTGGCGGGAAAGACGTTGTAGGGAAGGAATCCCATCAGCGCTCCCGAGAGGATGAGCGACGCGGAAGCCATCCCGTAGCGTCCCACGAGGAAAGAGACAGCGGCCAGGCTCAAGGAGGAAATCAACGCCAACCCCGCCGAGAGCCCGTCCAGCCCGTCCACCAGGTTGAACGCGTTCGTCAGACCGACGATCCACAAGAGCGAGATGGGGATCGCGAAATATCCCAGTCGGATTGGCTGAGCGAAAACATGCACCTCGGCTCCGAGCCGGATTCCGAACGCGACCGCAATTCCCGCTCCCGCAATTTGCGCAGCAAGCTTGGGAAGTGCGCCCAGGGGTCGGATGTCGTCTCGTAGAGAAACGAAGAGGATCGGCAACAGGCCCAGAGCCAGGCCGGCGCAAAGACCCTTCGGAAGCCATTCTGGAACTGGGGGATGGATCGCGCAGAGCGGGGTCAGAACCATCGCCACGGCTCCGACGACAGCCAGCCCCCCGAGCCTTGGAATCGGAATTTGATGAACCTTTCGGGGACCTGGACTGTCGATCGCACCGAGCTTGACGGCCAACACGAAGGTCGCTGGTGTCAGCAGATAGCTGATCAACGCCGCTAGAAGACCCGGCAGAAGGAAGAGAAGCGCTCTCATTTCGGAACCATAAGCTGCCACGGTCTGTCACCGACTCGGTCAGCGAGGAAACTCACCTTGATCTCGATCCATGATACTCGCAGGCAGACGCGAAGCGAATTCGCAGGAGGCCGGCGTCAACGAATCCACCGGCGCCCGTCACGAGACAGCCGGTCTTTCTCCCGGAGCTCTGCCGTCGGTCATGCTCTCCCTAGGCTGGTGACTTCTCGCGACCACGGCTCGCGGAGCTAGCCAGGATGGCAATGTATTTCGGCAAGGTCGCTTCGCGCGTGAAGCGTTCCTCGAAAAAGCGCCGGCCTCGCCTTCCCATCTCGGAACGTGTCTCCTCATCGGTGCGGGAAAGATCCATCATCGCCCTGGCGAGGCGGGCGGGATCGTCGGGGGTCAGCACCACGCCCGCCTTCGCCTGCTCGACGAGGTCGGCCGAGGCCCCGGCGGTCGCCATGACGATCGGCTTTCCGGAGGCAAGGTAGGCGATCGTTTTCGTGGGGATGATCAGTGGCCCCAGGGGGGAGGCGCGAAGGTGCACCAGAAGAGCATCCGCAGCTGCGAAGTAGCCCCCCATGGCCGAAGACGATTTCCGTTCGACGAACCGCAGCCGATCCTCGACGTCGAGCTCCTTCGCGAGCCCGACGAGCCTCTTTCGATCCAGGCCGTCGCCGACCAGACAGACGAGGACATCGGTATTGGCGGGCAGCTCCCGGCATGCGCGGACGACCGTATCGAGCCCCTGCATCATTCCCAGATTGCCGGCGAACATGACAACGAACCGGCCGCCCCATCCTTCCCGTTCTCGGACCTCTTCCCTCGCCTCGGCCGCCGTCAGGCGCAGATCCGAATCGTCGTACCAGTGGGGCGCCACTGTGATCTTCTCCTCCGGCACGCCTTTTCCCACGAGATTCCTCTTTGCGCCGTCGGTGACGACTAAGATGTGGTCGGCCTGCCGGTAGACGAACTTTTCGACAGCGCTCATCCATCGTGAGAGCCGGCCGGCACGCAGGAATCCGGACGCGATAGCGCTCTCCGGCCAGATGTCCTGAACGTCATACACGAAGGGGCGTCCCCGCAGGGCGCCGATGACGGCCGCCGCGATCCCGATGGACAGCGGAGGATGCCAGACGTACATGACGTCGAAGGGAGAGGAGACGACGCCCGCGACGATCGCCGACAGCATGAACGAGGCGTAGTTGATCATCCTGCCTACCAGACTCCTGCCATGGTACGGATACAAGAAGGTGCGCCGAACACGTATCCCGGCAATCGTCTCCCGACGAAGGAGAGAAAGCCTGTATCCGGGATAGAGCTTCCCGTCCGGGTAGTTCGGGAATCCCGTGAGAACCTCCACGGTCTTGCCTTCGTCGCGGAGCGCCTCCGCCAAATCCAGAGGTTTCGGGATCGGCTCCGGCCAGAAGTTCTGCGAAAGGACCAGAACGCGAAGAGGTCTGAGCCTGTTCTCCTCTACCTTGCGGGTTGCAATCGGTCTCAAAAGAGCGCCCTACGCTCTGCAGGGCCGGAGCGCGGCGCCGTGCCGCACAGGTTCGATCCCGGTTCGCCTCACAGAACCCCGGGGCTGAAGGCCAGGAGGACCGGTCTCCGCATGGCGGCGAGAATCTCCTGCTTGCGGAAGCGGAGCTCCGTCACGATGAGGTCGTGAGGCACGAGAATGGCCAGCACGTCCGCGCCCCGAGCCGCCGCGAGGACCGAATCGCAAGCGTAGTCGCGAAGCAGCGGATCGTAGATCGAAACGGCGGACGTTCGCTGTTTGAGGAGCCGGAACACCTCCAGGGCAGGACTCTCCCGAACATCGCGGACATTCGGCTTGTACGTGGCCCCGAGGCAGACGATCCGTGGATCCTCCACGCCCTGCACGGCCCGGAGGATCTTCTCGACTGTGCAGTGCGGCATCTCATCGTTCAAAACGCGCGCCGCCTTGAGCAGGCCGGTGATGTCCGGGCACGCGTCGACGAGAAACCAGGGGTCGATCGGGATGCAGTGCCCGCCGACACCGATCCCGGGGTTGAGGATCTGGACCCGCGGATGTTCGTTGGCGAATTCGATCGCCTGGTGGGTGTCGATTCCCAGTCGCTCGCAGAGAACAGCGACCTGGTTCGCGAACGCGACGTTGACGTCCCTATAAGAGTTTTCAATGAGCTTGACGAACTCGGCTGTCCGGTCGTTGGTGAGGAGCAGCTTGCCTTTTACGAAGGCTCCGAACAGCTGCGCGGCCCGTGCCGTCGAACGCTCGTCGATGCCACCGATGACCTTCGCGTTGAAGACCGCCTCGGCCATGATGTTCCCGGGGAGGATCCGCTCAGGGCAATGCGCCAAAAGGATCTCCGGACCGACGCGGTACCCGCTCCTCTCCAGGATCGGCTTGACGACCTTCTCGGTCGTCAGCGGCGGGACCGTGGACTCGATGATGACAAGGTTCCCGGGCCGCACGAACGGGACGAGCGACTCGCAGGCCGAGACGAGCGCCTTGAGGTTGGGCGACTTGTCGCCGTGGTTGACAGGAGTGGGGACGGCGATCACGAAGGCGTCCGCCAGCGTCGGAACCTGCTGCGCATCGAGGTTCTTCTGAACGTCCGGGTCCCGGAAAAACCTCTCGAAGTCTTCCTTCTCCTCGATCTTCGAGGTCCGCTCGTTGATCTGGCGGACGACATTCTCGTCGGTGTCGACGGCGGTCACCTTGAGGCCGGCCTTGGCCAGATGAAGGCAGAGCGGCAAGCCCGCGTAGCCGGCGCCGATGACGGCTACGGAGCGCAGGAGTGGACGCCCGTCAGCGCCCGACACTGTAGTACTCCCGCTGCCAGGCGATGGTCCGGGCGATACCTTCTTCCAGCGTGACCGTCTCTTGGTGGCCCAGATCCCGTTTCGCCGCCTCTGCCGACGTCCGCTTGTCGCGGGTGTTATGGAGTTCCACGTCGAGGTATCGAACCAGGCGATCGGTCTTGCCGCACATCCTCAGAATCATGTCCGAGACCGTCTTGATGTCGTGATAAGCCTCGCCAGCGATGTTGTAGATGGCACCGGGCTTGAAATTCGTCGAGATTGCCGCGAGCGTCCGACACGTGTCGTCGATGTACGATGAGGTCCGGTGGTGCTTGAGGAACACGGTGTAGGGCAGATCGTGGAGCGCCGAATAGACGAACTTGCAGATGACGCTGCGGTACTCGCTGTAGGCTTCTCCAGGGCCGAAAGTATTGAAGAGCCTCACCATCACGGTTTCGGTCCCGTGGACGGCCGCCGAGTTCTTCACCTGTAACTCGTTGACCCACTTCGAAATGGCGTAGTCGTTCATCTGGCGGATCACATGATGGTCGGGCGTATCCTCAAGCATGAGACCGTCCCAGTCGCCGTAGATCTCGGAGCTGGAGAAGACCACCATCCGAAAACCTCGCTTCTCCTGCAAACGAATCAGGTTCTTCGTCCCGACCGCGTTCGTGCGCCACATCGTCTCGTAGAAATCCTCGCCGTTGATCCGGCCGAACTCGGCGGCAGCGTGGTAGACAAAATCAAAGGGCACCTTCTCGAAAACGTTCTCCAGCTGCCGGTACTCGCCCACGTCGGCCCGAAAGTAGAAGCGACCGCGAAGACCGTGGTGGTGCGGCCTGTCGAGAACCCAGACTTCTTCACCTCTGTCCCGTAATCGCTCGGTCAACGGCGCTCCAACGGCGCCGAGCCCGCCAGTCACCAGAATCCTCATGGATTGACTCCTCCTCGTCTCATGACCCGGATCGACCCGGGGCACGGCAAGCCTAGCGACAAGAACCTTGACGCCCCGACCCGCGAGCCCGCGTGCCGAGGGCCTCAACGCCTTGGCGCTGGGCCGCCAGCACCGCAACCGGCTTCATGAAGGGGTCAGTGCCCGAGAGCGGTCAGCAGGGCCGGCGGCCTCGGCGGCCAGAGTTCGCCACATCGCAGCCACGCCCCGGGCGAGGTCCCACGACGGCTCAAAGCCAAGCTCGGCACGGGCGCGAGAAATGTCGGCGACGCTCCGGCGAACTTCTCCGAGGCGGAAGGCCTCGTGAATGATTTCCGTCCCCCGGCCGGTCGTTCGCTGCATGATCTCCGCGAGCTCGCGGATCGATATCGCCTGACCAGTTCCGATGTTATACGTACGGCCACTTTGCGAGAACATTGCGGCGAGCATATTGGCGCGAGCGACGTCGTCCACGTAGACGAAGTCCCTCACCTGAGATCCGTCGCCGAAGATCCGAAGCGGAAGGCCCGCAGCCAGCCTTCGGAAAAAGATCGAGATAACGCCCGTATATTCGTTGTCCTCCATGGGGAGGCCGAAGACGTTGAAGTAGCGGAGACAAACCCCAGGAACGCGCCAGTGCCGCCAGGCAAGCAAGGTGTATTTCTCGGCGGTCAGCTTGCTCAAGGCATAGAAGCTCTCCGGACTTTGACGATGGTCCTCGACTATGGGAATCGACTCGGCCTCTCCGAATATCGCCGATGAGCTCGCATAGACGAGCCTGCGAACACGGGTGCCGCGACAGGCCCGCAGTAACCGGACCGTCGAGAGGACGTTGGTCTCGGCGTCCCGCTCGGGGGCATCGAGGGACTTGATGTTTCCAACCTGGGCGGCAAGGTGGAACACGAAGTCGGCCGACTCGGTGAGCCTCTCAAGGTCGGGAAAGGCCGTCAGGTCCCCCTCGATGACGGTCAGGTTCGCGTTGGTCGGCAGGTTTTCGCGCCGGCCCACCGAGAAGTCCTCGATCACCGTCACGCGGGCGTCAGCCGCAAGAAGCCGGCGGACCAGATGGCTTCCGATGAACCCGGCTCCTCCCGTTACGAGACACCTCGCCCCGATGAAGTCCGCGTTCTCCGTTTTTTCCGTCATCGGCGGTTACGATAGCATCCCTGTTTACCCGAGATCCTCGTCCTCGCTGGGGAAGAGAAATGTCAGTTTGCCAACTCCTCGAAAACGGCCAGCAGGCCTTCGGCCGATTTCTCCCAGGAGAACGACTTGGCGCGGCGCAGACCGTCCGCCGCCAAGGAAGCTCTCAACTTCGGGTCCGAAATCACCGTCTGAATACGGCTTCTCAGCTCCTCGGCTGACGTAGCCGAGAAGAAGAGGGCCGCGTTTTCGCAGATCTCGCGACAGACCGGAAGATTCGAGGCGATCACCGGCGTTCCGGAGGCCATCGCCTCGACGAGGGGATGCCCGAACGTTTCCACGCGGGAAGGCAGCACGAACACCAGCGCACGGCGATAGAGAAGTGGCAGATCCTCGTATCCGACCTCTCCGAGAAATTTCACCCGGCTCTCCAATCGTAGCTCGCGGGCGAGTTGAGTCAGGCTTTCCGCAGCCCGGGTATCGACCGGTCCGCCGGCGATCCGGAGCTCTACGCCCGGAGCATTCAGGCTCGCGAAAGCTCGCAGCAGCGTCTCGTAGTTCTTGTGGCCGCTGATGTTCGAGACCGCGAGTACGTATGGTGTCTCGCCCGCGGGCGTTCCGGGCGGCCCGGCCTCGCAAAAGCGGTCGCTGACGCCATGATGCACGACCCTCGTCTTCTCGCGCCTGAGGCGCATACGGGGCGCGACCTCGTCGCGGAAGGCCGCCGAGACGAACACCACCCGGTCTGCCCTCTGGAGGGAGAGAAACACTCCGGGTTGTCGCAATGCCCGGTGACGGAGCGTCGCCCAGGCGCCGGCGGCCGACTCTTGGAGCCCGGCATAAATGCTCGGATTTCGAGCCAGGATGACCAGCCGCGCCGGAACACGGGAATACGCGGCCTCGCTGACCGCGAAGAGCACGTCCGCGCGACGGTGTCGGACCAGACGTGGCAATTCGGTTTGCTGATACCACCAGCGTTTCCCGAGAGCGCCGGCGGGAAGATCGGCTGCCTCCAAGCGAATCTTCGGGGGCAGGCCTGCGATGATGCCGCACTGATATTGCGGCGAAAGCACGATCCCGATCTCATGGCGGTCCGCTGCTCGAGCGAGAGCCGGCAAGATCTGTTTGAGGTAGGTCACTCCGCCGCCGATGCGCGCGCTCAATGCGTCAATGAGGATTCGCGTGGCTGGTCCTCCGGGGAAAAGTCACGAGGCCGATGTCACGCCGGCAATTTCATGCGGATGGGAATCCGCGGGCCGACGTCTCCACTGACTCCGCAACCGGATGACGACCGTGATCACGGCCAGGGAGATCAGGGCGCGAGTACCTTCTGTGAAGAAAGGCGTAAACGTCGACTCCCAATTGACCTGCGCCAGAGTCATGTAGGCCAACGCCCCGAGAGGTTGCCGCTCGCCGTACACGATCAAGCGGGTATAGAGCCATCGCAGACAGGCGCCCATCAGCATCATCCCCAAGATCACGCCGGGCCATCGGAAGTTCCGGTAGAGATCGCCGATGACCGTCGGGCCGTTCCAGCTGTATTCCTGCGACTCGCGGTAAATCCGAGTGAACTCGAGACCGAAGTTCCCGGTCAACGGCTTGTCGGGCCAGAGAAGCCGTGGAACGAAGGCCCAGGAGAGCTCCTTGGGAATGTTCATGTCGGTGCCCGCGACCCGCTCCTGCGGGGCGAGCTCCTCGGCGCGGCCGACGGCGAGCGCGAGGTTGTCCAGGTTGCACAACCTCTCGATCAGTTTCTCGCCGACATACTCGAAACTCCGGCGTCCACCGATTCCGAACGCCTCGTTCACGCTTTCGGTTGTCAGGTCAAGCGAGCGCTGAAGCGAGATCGACTCGGAAGGCCCGTGCCGGAACATTCTCTTCTCCCGATAAATGCTGATGACGAGGACTCCCGAGAGGAGCGCGACGCCAGCCGCGCTCAGCGCCAAGAGAATCGGCCGAGCCCGTCGAATCGGATATCGCGCGAAGGTAAACGCCGCCGCCATCCAAAGAATCTCAAAGAAGATCGCCGAGCGGGAACCGGAGACGAATGCGAATCCCAGGCAGATTGCGGCCGCCAGGAAAACGCCAACGAGCCGAAGCCGGAAGCGGTGACGCTTCTCGGCCAGAGTAAAGATCATGAGGAAGAGGGCGGCATCCTTCCAGGTGCTCAGGGGCCGAAGCCAACTGATCCGCGTCCAGTCCAAGACCACGGCTCCCGCCAGGCTCGATCCGAATCCGCCGGCCGCGGCAAGAAGCAACGTTGCCGCCGTGCCGCATCCGAAGAAGATCCAGAGGGTATCCCAGGGAATCGGTCGGCGCAGCGTCACGGCGGACGGGGGGCTGGGTCGGAATCGAACCACCCGCCCGATGCCGTAGAACCTGAGCATCAGACAAAGCCCGCCGAGAAACGCAAAGCCAAGCGCGTGCTCGAACGCTTCAACGGGATCGTTCATCAAGCCGAGAACATCCGATTGGCCTCCCAGGAGGAGGTACGACCCCCGAACGAGGATCATGGGGCCGATGAAAAGAATGGAGAAGAGGACCATCGGATGAAACAGATCGTAGACACGGGCGCGCCGCTGAATCAGCAACGGGATCGTGAAGAGAATCGCGTTGGCGACCAGCAATACGAATCCGAGGTCCGAGAATCTCTCCAAAGCGATCATTCCGTTTGTCCCGGATCGCTGGTCACGTTCTTTGGTACCTGGCCGACCACCATTTCCGATTTCGCTCCGTCCCCAGTCCACCCTTCTGGTCGAAACAGATACGAGCGCCCGCGTGCCAGGCCGACGACATAGACCAGCAGGCTAGTGGAAAAGGCGACCGATGCTCCGAGCGGGACACCGCCGAAACCAAGGGACTTCTGAAGCCTTGGAGTCAGCGTGAGATACACGGCTACCAGCACGACCGACGCGAGGACCATGAGACGTCCCTTCTTCGCTGCCATGGCTCCTCGGATGACGACAGCGCCGACCAGGTAATTTAGCAACACCCCGGAATACATGCGAAAGGCAAGCGATGTCATTTCAGTGGATGCTCCCGTAAAGTGACCCCGCTGCAGAATGATCCGGACGACCGGTGTCGCCAGGACCAGAACGAGGCCGATGACACCAATGGAAAGGGGAAGAACCCAGGAGAGAGCCTTCCGATTGACGCGCGCTGCGCTCTCATACTGTCCGTCGGAGAGCCTGCGCGAGAGCAGAGGGACCAATACAGTGCTCAGCCCAAAGGTCAGGCCGCCCGCAAGCAGGTTGACGAGACGCTGAGCGTAGCCCAGGGCAGAGATAGCGCCTGGCCCGTTTTGAGATGCCAGGTAGCGCTCGAACACCCAGACGAAATGTGTCAGAAGGCCTGCGCACATCAGAGGTAATCCGATTCGCACCAGCGATCCCCAGTCCGGTCGGGAGAGCCGACCGGGCAATAACAGGCCGGCACGGAGTGCAGAGGCAATCATGACGCCACATCCGATGATCGCTCCGGCGGTAAACCCCCATCCGAGTGTCTCCGGTGTCCGCTTGCCTCCCAGAAGCAGAAAGATTGGCAGCAACCCAACCTGCAGGATCGCCCCCACCGAGCAGATGTAGTACTTCTGGTTCGCCTGCAGGAGACCTTGGACAATCGTTGAGACTGCGAGAAACGGCACCGTGTATGCGGTAAGCCGAAGCACGCGGCCCGCGGCGAACCTCGCTTGCTCCGATAAACCAGGACCGATGAGATCGACAACGTCGGCGGCGGCGACCACGAGTGCGCCGGACAACACAGCACTGACGAGAACAGTCCAGCCGCAGAGAACGGTAACCTTCCCGAGCGCCGCTGATTCCCCGGATCGAATTCGGGTTTCGTTGAAAAAACCAATGACCGCGACACCCAATCCCGATCCGAGCACGAGAAAAGCCGTGTTCGGAATCGCGATTCCGACCAGATAGCTGTCCAGCGCGACGCCGGTGCCATAAAGAGCCGCGATGTAGATCTGGGCCGCGGCCGATATCAGGACCTGAACGGCCCAGAAACCCGTCAGGACGAGAACGACTCGTCTGGAAGAGAAGACCTTCTTCGCCGGTGCGTCGATCCCTCCACCGAGCGAAAAGCCGTCGGACTTATCGCGCATCCGATGTGGTTCCTCTGCTCACTTGTCCGCGATTCCCAGGATGTTCTGGCTCAGCACCAGCCCGGGGTCGGCATCACCGGTTTCAAAGACATAGATCAGCCGAAAGAAGGTCCGGATAAATCTCCATCCCAGATATCGCACCAGGCTTCTCGGCCCATGGGGAACGGGGCTGTCCTCGGCAAACCGGATCCGCCGAAAGCCGGCAATCCGTAGAAGTTGTCCGAGGCTTTGTCGCGTGAAACATGTCTCGTGCGTCAGGTCGCCGTACAAGATACGCGCTGGGAATATTCCTTCCGCGTTCGGCACGTGCAGAATGAGCCGCCCTCTTTCGGCGAGGACACGAGCCGCCTGCTCCACGAAGGCGAGAGCCGCAGGCTTGGGAAAATGCTCCAAGACGTCGAACGCAATGATCAGGTCGTAGGAGCCCGAAACCGCGGCCTCGAGAGTCTCCAACAGATCGCCTTGCCGAACACAGTCGAGGCCGAGGAGAGCCGATTCCGCTACCTGTTCCGCAGAGGTGTCGACTCCCGTCAGGGATCGGTATCCTGCCTCCTTGAGCAAATAGAGAAGCGGGCCATAGCCGCACCCCAGGTCGAGAATCCGCTGATTCCGATCTTGGGGGATCCAGCGCTTGAGCAACCGACGCAAATAGGGTGCTCTTGCGGCAAGGTCCTCCCGCGAGGTCCTCCCTTCTGGAAGCGCGTGCGAGCTGAGGTAGCGATCGTACAGTCGCTTTTGAAAGTCGCTACTCACGCGAGCCCCGAAGCGCCCGGTCCCGAGTTCTCGATCAGGAACGTCAGGAGCCGTTCACCTTCGTTTCGAAGCCCGAGATTCGCAGGAACTTCCAGCGCCAGCCGAATTCCCGGAACCTTAAAGGGAGGACGATCCAGGCAGACAGCCGAATTATCAATCACCCTCGTGTCCGCCCCATGCGGCTTGTCGCGGTTGTACTCCGTCAGCCTTCCATGCGCCGGATAGTGCTCCGTCACCAGGACATAGCGGTAAGTCGACAGTTTTTCCAGAACCGCCAGAATCTCGGAGTTCGAAAGGTGTTGGAAGACCTGGCGCACAAGACACAGTTCACCAGGTGGAAGCTCGTCTCTGGAAATATCGAGACAGAGAAACTGAATCTGGCTTGTCCCGTGTTGCTCGCGGTTGTGCTGGATCAGGGAATCCACCACATCAACCCCTATGTAGGAGATGCGCGGCGTGGCGATCCGGGAACCCACCCGAAAGTCGCCGCATCCGAGGTCGACCACTCGGGAGATTTGTTTTTCGCGAATAAACTCTCGTACGAATCGGCAATATGCGTCGGCAACGGCGGGCTGCGAGCCGGCACCAGAGCAATAGATCCCTTTCTCTCCGCCCCAGGAGTTGGTCGCGTAGACTCTCGTAAAGACCTCCCGAGCAGAGAGTCTCTCGTTCTTACGCCTCTGGAGTGCAACGCGTGAGGAGACGACCAATCTAACGAGACGGGGAAACAGCTTGGGGATCGCGCGGCGCAGACTCAATCCGGACCCAAATATTCTTTCAGTAAGCACTTGAATCGGGCGAAACAGTAGACGTTGTTTACGCGCTCACGGGCTTGCCGGCCCAGCTGTTCGCGCCGGTCTTTGGAGCTCAAGAGCTCGATGATTGAGGCAGATAGACTCTCGATGTCGCCGGGATCGATGAGCAGGCCGGTTTCTTCGGCAATGACGACTTCGGGTGATCCGCCGGCGATCGATGCGATCGAGGGCTTTCCGAAGAAAGCCGCCTCGAGGAAAACGATTCCGAACCCTTCCCGGGAACTCGGCATCACAAATACAGAAGCCGAAGCGTAGGCCCTGGCCAGTTCCGTAGCTCCGATGCGGCCCAGAAACTCGACCGTTCCCGATAGACCGAGTTGCCTTGCAAGCTCCTGCAGCCGAGCGCGATCGTCACCGTCGCCTACAACCAGGTATCGAACTTCGGGGAATCGCTCTCGGACGCTCGGAAGCGCTTTCAGGACCTCCTCCACGCCCTTGTATCTCTCCGACCGAATCATCCGGGCAACGGTCAGGAGAGTCGCATCGTCCGGAGTCGCTCGGTTCTCTGATCCGACCTGGCCCGCGTCTTGCGCCCAAACCGGGTCGAGGGCACACGGAAGTAAGACTAGCCGATCCGGGTCGAGCTGATTGTGCGAAATCAACTCCCTGCGTGTGAAGTCGCTGACCGAAAGAACTCTCTCGGCCCGGCGGACCGCCGCACGATGGCCTCCGCGCAAACGAGTCCAGGCTTCAATACCATGAGCAACGAACCAATGCTCCGAACGCGGGCTGAGCAACCGAAGAATCAAGGACATTGGACCAAAGTTCAGCAGCCCGAACAGAACAACGTCAGGCTGCATCCGGAACACTCGGCGCGCTGCTGCGCTCGAGAATCGGAGTCGGGATCCGTCGAAAACGCGCAGAGCGATGGAGCCGGTGTAGCGCGGGTCGACATCCGACGCCGAGTCATTGAGAATCACCGCTTCCCAACGCGCGTTGCCCTCGGCCGATATCTCGCTGCAAGCCTTGAGGAGCAGCCTCCCGTATCGTTGGATTCCGCCGCTACCGCTGAACGCCTCCGATAGGATCAACAGTCCACTCTTGCCGCGGGATCGAGCCGGCGATGCGAGATCAAAACGATTCAAGTTGGCCATGGCGTGCGCTCGCCTAAAAGGTGACTCGATTCTCCGCCGCCCACCTCGAGAGAACCGCCAGGCACCAGACCCTCGAGTAGGAAACGAGTCGCTCGCTGCGAAGGAACGCGCTCCAGAGTCGACGTACACCCCGCGCCTGGAGGAACCCGAGGCGGGCGGTGCTGTCTCCTAGGAGGCTCTCCTCCATCCAACTCTTGAGGGGACCTCGAAGCCAGTCACCCATCGGTAGATTGAATCCCATTTTCGGCCGATCGATCGCGGCGAGCGGAAGATTCCCAACTGCCGATGTGAGAAGCGACTTGTTCTGCATGCCGTGTATCTTGAGGGAGCCCGGAACCCTCGCCACCCGCTCCACGACGATGTGGTCGATCAAGGGAACCCTGACCTCGAGAGAGTGCGCCATGCTCATCGCGTCCGCGTCCCGCAGCAGGGTGTTTCGCATGTAATGGGACATCTCAAATGCGGAAAAAAGGTTCACCGGGTCTGTCCCTTGGCCGTTCGACGTCGCGCTGACGCCCTCCGGCCCGAAGTCTTTCGAGACAACGGCAGCGAGGTACTCCGGATGGACGAAATCCCGCACCTGACCGTCCGTAAACATGGCCTTGAGAGCGCCGTATGCTTTCCATGGATCTCCGCCAGCGCCGGAGAGCGCTAATGCCTTTCTCGTTCTCGTGTCCAACCACGGGAATCGCCCGGGTGGAAGACTTCGTTCCAGCGACGCACCGGAAAAGAACCGCGTCCACCGGCCGAGCCGCAGAAGGCGCCCGAAGTTTCTAAAGTGCGGATAACCCGCGAAGACTTCATCGCCCCCGAGCCCGGAGAGCGCGACGGTGAGGCCCGCCAGGCGCGCGGCCTGGGAAACAAAATATGTGTTCAGTCCATCGGCCGACGGCTGATCGAACGAGCGAATGGCCGCGGGAAGCTCCGCCAGGACCCGTTCCGCCGAGAGCTCCACGTTTCGGTGCTGGCAGCCGAATCGGCGCGCCACAGCGGCCGCGAATTGTGCTTCGTCGTAGGCCCTTTCCGCGAAGGTCACCGTGAACGTCTGGACCGGCCTGGGCGAGGATGATGCCGCAAGCGACACCACAGAGGAGCTGTCGATCCCACCCGAAAGAAAGACACCTACGGGGACATCCGACACGAGCTCGAGGCGAACAGCCTCTTCGAGTGTCGTCCTCAAGCTTTCGGCTGTCTCCATCTCGCCGACTTGATCCTCCGCACAAAGAGTCGGAATCGACCAATACCGCCGAACCCGACCCTCGCCGCGTTCAAATTCCAGAGCCGTCCCCGGACTAAGCGATCTCACTCCATCGAGCACCGTGTGGGGATCGATCACGGAGCCAAACCGCAGATAGCCGGCCAGCCCCGAGACAGAGAACTTCGGCTTAGCCGTTCCCGTCGCCAGCAGAGTGCGTATTTCGGAAGCGAAAGCGAGGCCGCCGGGGCGCAAGACGTAGTACAGCGGCTTGATTCCCAGCCGGTCGCGCGCGAGGAGGAGCCGGTTCTCGACCCCGTCCCAGATTCCAAAGGCAAACATCCCTCGAAGCCTGGCGACACACGACCCTCCCCAGCGTCGAAACGCCTTCAACACGACCTCGGTGTCCCCCTGGGTCAGGAAGGTCTCACCGAGGCTCTCCAGCTCTTTTCGAATCTCGCGAAAGTTGTAGACCTCGCCGTTATACGCGATTGTGAATCTCCCATCCGGCGTGCTCATTGGAAGGCTGGCTGCGTCCGAGAGATCGAGGATTGCCAAGCGCGTGTTCGCGAAGACGCAAACGAGTTCGCCCCGCCCTGGAACCCTCGATTCGCCGCGGAAGGTCCCCGCACCATCCGGGCCGCGGTGCCTCAGGGCAGCGAGCGCGGCCTGAAGATCAATCCGAGAGGCCTCTTCCCGCGACCCCACGAACCCGAAAATCCCGCACATGGTGATTGCGGCTCAGGTTACTCGGAAACGGCCGGAGCCCCGGGGCGGCATATGAAAATGGCGGAGATGATCTCCAGGGATTCGATCGCCATCGTTCGGAATCGGCGCGCGAGCTTCGACCGCCGGATCGGCCCGGCCTCACCCCCTACTGTGTTCGTCTCGCACGCCATAGATCACCCGCAGCCGTTACGAAGGACGAAAATCAGGGTCCTGACCTGAGGCAAAACACGAAGACCGATGTTGGAGGATCACCGGATTCGACAGCTGTCCCACACCGAACGGCACTGCCCCGCAAACGGGCAACGCCATCCCCGCTCCCGTCTCAGGACTGCGTTCGAAACCGGAAAAGTAGCAGAGGAATCGTGGAATCGCAACATCCTCCGGGAGATCGCTCTGGTCACGACGGTCAGCTCCCGAGGACGTAGCGGCTTCCCAAGACAACAATCGCCGTCCAGACGTGAAGAGCCACGCCGACGGCAAGTGTGCGGCGAAGAATCCTCTTGCGACCCGGTGCGCACGTCATGATCACGACGGGAAGCACAATCAGCGGAAGGTACGGCAGAAGGAATCTGCCGATGGTGTTCGCCGGCAAAAAATACCTGAGGATTTCCGTCGCGAAGCTGAACGAAATGGCCGTTCCCGAGATCAGCAGAAGCAAAGCAGCGATCCGTGGCTCGGATGAAAGGCACCGGACACTCAGAACCGGGAGCAGGATCAGGAGGGCAACAGCCAGCCACCGCGCCAGCGCGTAGAGCCAATCCGGGTAAAACGCGTCGTGCCAGCCGAAGGCGCCCCAGTAGAATTTCCAGAAGAGACGATCCTGGTCCCAGGAGAAGTTGTTCGACCAGAAGGAAAGATTGTGCGTTGGGACGAGGCCTCCCAAATCAGGCCGGCTGCGCTCGAAAGGGACAACCGTGTAGGGCGTTAGGAGAAATCCCACAACCAGGACGACAGCAACGCCGATCGAGACACGGTGGAGATCCCGTTCGATACGAGGGAAGCCACGCCTGCCCAGTCGCGCGACCGCGAGCGCGGCTAACCCAGCCAGTAGAAACGGAGCCGCCACCGTCAGAATGATTAGGGTCATTTCGTGGCTTCCCAATCGAGGGAGGTCGAGCGGCATGCGCGTGCCGATGTTGCCCAGCTTGAGCCGTGAGAATCCCAGGAGGCCCGCGAGAAACAGAAGAACGAGCGCGCTTCCCGCAGCCCAGCGCAAAACGCCGCCGATCCTCCCTCCCGAAGTCTGCGCCGCGTGATCGATCCACCACGCGAGAACGACGAGCGTCGAAACCAGGGCAGCGAAGATGAAGTCCGGCCAAATCGGAACGCCAAACCAGCTCCCGGAAACGAGAAGGACGGCCCCGAAGGCCTTCTCTCGGCCGGAGGGGGCGAGGACGGTTGTCAGCGCGGCCGCGGCCAGGAGGGAGCCCAGGCCGATTGCCGGCGCGTAGTTCGAGCAGCTCGCGGAGGCCGCAACCATGTAGGGTACGAGGAACACCAGGCCGTAGAGCAGAGTGGCCTGCTCGGAGAGCCTCGCTCGCCGAAGGAGCCAGGCCCCACAGCAGAAGAGGAAGAGACCCGACACGGTCGCGAGAAGCCGGTAGGAGCTCATCCGGTCGAGAACCGAGAGCTTCCGCAAGAGCGGCGCCGGAACGCGGAAGGGCCTGAAAAAAAGCGGAGCGCGCGCGTCGATGGACTGAATTCCTGTGGCTGGAGGCAGGGGCCCGTCTCGGACCGCCTCCTTCGCGAGGCTCGATTGCAGAAGACTCCGGAGACGAGAGCGATCGGCCGGGCTGCCCAGAGGAAGGGGCTCGTCGGGATGGTGCTGAACGCGGTTCTGTTCGAGGGCCTGAGCGACGAGAGAGATGGAGCGGGGATAGGTCTCGAGTTTTGGCGGGATCTCTCCGAAGACGATCTTTTCCACCGTCGCGATGTGGGAGGTCTCGTCGGCGCCCTGGAGGGGCGGCAGGCAGATGGCATGGAGGAGAACGACCGAGGGAATCAAGCACGAGACCGCCCTGGCGGCTTCGCCTCTCGCCAAGGCGCGCCAGCCGACGAACAGCAGGACCAGGGCCGCAATACCGGTGATCTGGAGGACTCGGCTGATCGAGATGAAAAAGAAAAAGCGGGCGAGGGTCTCCCCTGCTTCGACGGGCGCCGGCGCGATGATTCGATAGCGCGGAGCGGTCGAGAGCACGGTAAATTCCGCGACATCGGGTCGCCAGATCTGGAGACGCGAGAAAACAGGATTCGCGGGCGAGTCGAGCTCCGCGAACCCGAACGGACCCGGCAGCAGGCCCACGAGCTGAACTCGACTTTCGCGGCCGGGTGCTGGAGGGGGGCCCAGATCGATCCACCCTCGGTCGGCGACGATCTCGAGCCGAGCCGAGCCGCGCGCGAGGTCCCGCAGAGCATCGCGCCTCGAACCGGGAGGATGGCCCGGGCGGGCCACGATCAAACGGGTTTTTCCGTTGGACGAGAACTGAATCCGCAGGCGAGAGCCGGAAGGATACGAGGCGGCATCGGGGCGAGCTGTGAAGCTGAAGTCATAGAGGCGGCCGAACGTGGCCGTCGGGTGGACGAGATCCACGATGCGCTTTCCGGTGGAATTGAGCGGCGTCGGAAGATTCTCGGCGAGCACTCTCGTCGCGCGCTTGCCGACGACGACAAGCTCCGCAAAGGAGAGGAGCAACACCGCCGCCGGAATCCAGACGGAACGTTTGACCAACGCGGCCGGAAGTTTACGCTGGGGACTCGCAAATCGCCGTTGTAAACTCTGGCGACGAGACGTTCCGACGGTGGTGGCATCAGAAGACTGGCGAGGGCCGGCTCCGAAACCGATGACATCGGCCTCGCAGGAGCCGACTAAGCTGGCGGGCGCGGGGAGGTTTTTTTGAGCGCGACTCAGACAAGCTCGGAATTGGGCACACAGGCTGTCCGCCTTGGCCGGGCCGAAGCAGAAGCGTCTGATCTGCGTCTGCGGTTGAAAGAGAGCCAGGAACGCGAGCAACGGTTGATCGAGAGGGTCTTCGAGGCCGAAGAAAAGTATTATGACGCGCTGTCGATGGAGCACGACCTGAGAATCCAGGTCCATCGCTATGCGGAGTTCAATCGGGCCGTGCAAAAATCCCGACCCTGGCGCCTGATCCAGTATCTCCGCCGGCTTGTGGGGCGCGAATGGTGAACGGCGGGGTCAATCCCGTGGAGATGGTCGAGCAGCTCGAGGCGCGCGTGGCGGCGCTCGAGCAGCTGCTCGCGGACCGCTCGCGGCTGTTGCGTCAGCTGGCGCGCGTCATCTGCGAAGACGACCTGATCAGCCTGTCGCGGCTGACCGTGGGCCAGCCTCCGATCCCGCGAGCCGGCTTCGGCCTGCGCGGCTGGCGCGAGACGACGTCCGTCTCGTCGGGTGACGTGGACAAAACGATGGCGGAGCTCTGGCGCACCGCCGCGCCCCCGGCGCTCGACTGACGAAGATGCCTCGGAAAGCGACCCTCATCGTCCTGGCCTGGAACCGCTGGGATCTGACGAAACGTTGCCTCGACACGCTCCGGCAGACTGATCTAACCGGCGCCGAAGTCGTCGTCGTGGACAACGGATCGGAGGACGAGACGCCTGAAGCGTTAAAGACCTACGGCTGGCTCCGGGTTCTGCGCAACCCGGCCAACCTCGGTTTCGTTCGCGGGAACAACGCGGGAATCGCGGTTGCCGATCCGGATTCCGACATCGTTCTCTTGAACAACGACATGGAGTTCGAGCAGAAGGACTGGCTCCAGCGCCTGCGGGACTGCGCGCATTCGGTGCCGGGCGCGGGCGTGGTCGGATGCCGCCTCCGCCTTCCCGACCAGCGGCTGCTGCACGCGGGCACGTTCATCCTGCCCGACTCGATGTGGGGACAGCAGATCGGCTCGCAGCAGAAGGACGTCGGCCAGTTCACGTCTACGCGGGAAGTCGAAGGGATCGTCTTCGCGTGCGCCTACATTCGGCGAGAGGTCCTGGGGAAGATCGGAGGCCTCTCGGAGGATTACCAGTCGTACTTCGAGGACACCGACTACTGCCTCCGGGCGCGTCAGGCAGGCTTCAAGGTCCTGGTCTGCGGCGACGTCACTCTCGTTCACCGAGAACACGGGTCGACCGAAGCCGACGATGGCCGGTTCATGAGTCTCTTTCAGGCCAGCCGCGAGAAGTTCCGGAAGAAGTGGGGCAAGGCGCTGGAGGCTCGCTACAAGCGCGAGGTCTTCTGGCAATCGATCATGAACTTCCCGACCGGTTACGCGATGAGCTGTCGCGAGATCCTCCGCGCGCTCGATCGCCAGGGAGTTCGAATCGTCTATCGATATGCCTACGGCCCGGGCACGGTGTTCCCGGTGCCGGAGCCGGAAGCGAGCGGCGACTTCCTGCTCGATACGATCCGGGAACGCCGGGACGGTCTGCGGCCGCAGCTCTCGGTCGTCTACGGCCAGGGGGATGTCTTCAGGAGGAACCGCGGCCGCCGGCGGGTCGGTTACACGATGCTGGAAGTCGACGGCTTCCCTCGAGACTGGGTCCGCCAGGCCAACCGCATGGACGAGGTCTGGGTTCCGACGGAATTCAACCGCGAGGCGTTCCTGCGATCCGGCTTGAAGCGGCCCATTCACAGAATCCCGCTCGGCGTGGACCCGAACTACTTTCACCCGCAAATCCAGGGGCATCCCAACCCGATGGGCGAGTATGTCTTCCTCTCCAACTTCGAATGGGGTGAGCGCAAGGAACCGTGGATGCTCCTGAAGGCCTTCAACGAGACTTTTTCCGCGCGCGAGCCCGTCCGCCTCGTCTGCAAGATCTTCAACAAGGACAACATGCTGAACATGCGCGAAGAGATCCGGCGCCTGCGGCTAAGAGAGTCGGGAGGCAAGATCTCTTTCATCTTCAACCGCGAGTTCCCCTACTACCAGCTCGGCTCGTTCTACCGTTCGGCGGACTGCTACATCTCGGCGGGACGGGGCGAAGGATGGGACATGCCGCTGATGGAAGCGATGGCCTGCGGCCTGCCCACGATCGCGACCGACTGGGGAGCGCACACCGAGTTCGTCCACGACCGGATCTCGTATCCGCTGCGCATCCGGGGAGTCGTGCCCGCCGAAGCCAAGTGCCCCTACTACGAGGGTTTCTCCTGGGCCGATCCGGATCCCGAGCACCTGCGCCACCTTCTGCGCCACATCTTCGAGAACCGGGACGAGGCGCGCGCGAAGGGCGCCTCCGCGGCTCGCGAGATGGCGGAGAAGTGGACGTGGGAGCAATCGGCGCGACGCATCGTCGCGCGCTTTGAGGCGTTGGAGGCCTAGGGCGCTTCTTCGAATCCGACGCGAAACACTTGAACCGTGAGCTCTCGGAAATCCTGGCTGTCCGCGATTTCTTTGGCCGGAATCCACACGTTGCTCGAACGAAGGACCACGCGGATAGACTGCCCGTATCCGAGTGATGCAAAGCGGTTCGGGACTTGAAGAGTCTCGCTGATCTCACGGGCGCTCCCCGCCACTCGAATGGGCTTGAGACGTGTCGCCCGACCTGTCGATTCCTCGATCAGGCGCACCCGCACGAGAGCGGGGCGGCCTCGCGGAGAAGGGTTCGCGAGAACGACGCGGAGCCGATTCGAGGTCATGCGAAGGATCAACTCGGCCCGGCGGCTCATCCACCGGCTCGCTCCCTCCCAATGATGGAAGCCTAAGACCAGCGCGGCGGAATGAGGCCCTTCTCTAAAATCGATCACGTCCGTGGCGGCGACACCTGGCGTGAGGGCGGCGGGCTTGAAGAGCCTTCTGAAGGAATCTCGGATCGCGGATATCCGCGGAAGGCGAACGAATCGAAGCAGCCCGCGTTTCTTGCGCAGCGCCATGACGGTGAAATCGCTCGGAAGAACTCTCGCCCGAATCAGGATGTCTTCCACGCGAGCCAGCAGCGCAATCGCGGCCACGTCCTTCTCGTTCGAAAAGTCGAAGTTGCGGACGATGTGCTCGAGCAGGAGATCGAGCAGCGTGCCGCCGTAGTCGATTCGCTCGACAACCTTAAAGCGCCTCTCGACCTCGGGAATGATCCTGTCGGAGCGGATCGCCTCGGATGGATCGGCCCGATTCCAATGCTCGACGGGGAGCCGCACGTATTCTGTTTTGATCTCTCCTCCCCGCTGCCGGCGCCATGCCGAAGGGAGGTCGTCGAGGAGCTCCCGCACGAGGCCGAGCTGGAGGTCCGTGAACTGGAACTGCCGCGGCCCGACGAACTCGTTGATGAGGAAGAGGCCGGCCGGGCGTAAAGCCTGGTCGACCTGCGAAAGAACGAGCCGCAGCTGCTTGACATGGTGGAGCGACATGTACATCAGCACCACGTCGAAGGCGGAAGGGGGCAGGTCCAGAGAGTCGAGGTTGACCGATCCGAACTCGATGTTCGTGATTCCAGTGGCGGCCGCCCGCCGGCGCCCTTCCTCGAGCGACTGGGCCGAGGCATCCAGAGCCACAAGAGAGGAAAAGAGCTGAGCCTTCGCGGCAATGATCTCCTGTTCCCCGGTGCCGCACCCCAGACTCAGCCAGCGGCCACCCCTGGGAATCCGGAGGCGTCCTGCCAGCCCGACCAACCAGTTCACACTGGCGGAACCGGAGATTCTCGGCTGAATGTACTTTTCCAGAACGATGGGGGAATCGAGCCAGCCTTGAAGCGGGTCGCTCGCGCGCTCTTGCGCCGCGCGGTCCCAGCAGCCGGCGGCGCGGCGAACAGCGAGCTCTTCTTCGGCTTTGGTCAAGCGCGGATCCGAAATCCGTCTCGTTACGCCGGAAGAGCCGCGATCGCAATTCCCATGAGAGACTCTCGCGTCATCATACCGAGATCGACCGCCGGCGCCGGCGCATAACGAGGATTCTCCTGTGCCCCAAGTGCGAAACGCGTTCCGCCTGCTGTTCGCGATCGGCCTGCTCGCAACTGCCGGCGTCCACTGGGCCCTGGGCTCGACGGAACAGAATCCTGTTTGTGCGATCAACCGGATCGATGGTGCGGTCTCAACCGGCGGATTCCTTTCGATTACGGGTTTCGCGGTCGATCCGCAGCGAGGCGCTCCAGTCGAAAAGATGGAATTCCTTCTCGATGGCGCGCTGACAGGCGAATCGTCCCTCTCCGGCCTCCGCCCCGATGTCGCAACTCATTTCCATAGGCAGGACTATCTCTGGTCGGGATGGTCCGCCTCGATTTCGCTGGAAGCTGTCCCGGCGGGAAAGCACCTCGTTCAGATCAAGGCCATTGGCCCCTCGGGGAAGAAGGCTTCCTGCGGCATCTGGGAAGTGGAAGTTCTCCGTGTTCCGCGCGTCCCCAGCCCTCCCGCCTGGAGGATCGCGGCCGTTATTCTCCTCCGGACTTTGGCCTTCCTATTCTGGCTTGGTCTGATCGGCTGGTTCCCGGCGAGGGTTCTCGGGTCGCGCCCGGTCGCGCTCTCCGCGCCTCTCCTCGGACTCGCTCTCTTCGCGATTTTCGCCGAGGCAGGAAGCGCGCTCAATGTCAGACCCTTTCTATCTGCGTTGGCGTTGACCGCAGTCTCCGCCCTGGCGCTGCTCGTATCGACTCTCGCGCGCCGCATGCGTCTTCGGCGCCCGAGCCGCACGGTCGCGCTTACCTTGGCCTCCTGCGTGGTCTTCGCCGCGATCGGAGTCATCCCGCTCGCATCGCACGGAGAGGGAGCTGTGCTCGGAGACATCGATGACGCCATCCGGGACTGCGCCGTCGCCGACTCGATCTCGCGCGACGGCTGGCAGTCGCATCCCAACCCGGCCGGGTATCCCGCCGCAGTGCGTGCGAGCATGGACGCGGCGCAGGTGAGGAGGGGCGAGCCTTATCTGCTTTCTGCTCTCGCCGACGCCTTGGGGCAGAAGGCCTACGCCGTTTACTCGGTGGCGATTCTAGGATCGGGGATGCTCATCGTCCTGGGAACAGGCCTCCTGGCTTTCCGGGTTCTTCGGCGGTTTCCGAAGTGGCGCTGGATCGCCTCCGCTCTGGCCGCGGCTAATTCCATCCTGCTCGCGACGCTCTACGGCCAACACTTGGGCAACCTGCTCGCGGTGGCTCTGTTCGTGGCCTTCCTTTCGCAGGCGCTCGTATTGATCCGCTCGCCGCTGGCCAGAAGCGTGTGGGCTGTGGCTCTGATCGCCGGGGCGGCTTTCACGCTTTATCCGGAGACGACCCCCGCCTGGGGGGCGGCGGCGCTTCTCTCGCTCGGAATCGCGGCAGCCGGACGGCGAATGAGGGCCGTTCGGCGATATGTGATCGCAGCGTTGCTCGCGGTCGCCTTGAACCCGGTCGGGCTCGTGAGATCGACCCGCTTCTTTGCCGGGACGACTTCCCGGTCGCTCGAAATGTCGTCTCCGTACCACCGCCTGATCGCGGGCGACACCCATTACTTTCCGAGCCTGAATGTGGTGACCGGCCTGGAGGCCTACCGCGAAGACGCGCCCGCCCCGCGAGGACGCGTGAGGAAGGTTCTGATCCCGTTCACGAGCTTTCTGATTCTCCTGACGTTCCTCTTGGGTCTGGTGCGTCTCGACCCGCGGGAAAGATGGCTGGTCGCGGCTCTCTTGGTTCCCATCGGCGCCGCGCTGGCCTGGACCTACCGCCTGAGCTTTCCTTATGGATTTGCGAAGTTCCTTCCACTGGCGGTTCCCGTCTGGCTGGTCGCGTTCGTGCTGACCGCCCTGCGAGCCAGCGAAGGTCAACCCGGCCGCCTGCGCCAGTGGCGGCGCGTTCTGGCACTGGCTACCGTGGCGTTGGCCTTTGTTCTCAGCCTGCCCGCCGCACGGCACGTCGTCGCCCGGGCGAAGCGGGCGATTCCCTCCTACGATCCGGAGTTTCGCGTCCTTCCGGATATGGCGGCAGCGAGGATCAGGCCAGACTCGGTCATCGAGATCGACGAGCCCCTCGTAGCTCGCCGAGATTGGATGCGGTACTTCCTCGGCGAATGGGAGACGGAGGTCGTCGGGACGGCGACCGAACTGCCACCGAGCCGATCGGGCCGTCCCCGCTACCTACTTCTCGACCGCCGGAGGCCGGATCAAGCCCCGAAGGTCACGAAGCCCGAGACGCTCGACTTTGCCTTGGCGCCCGTTGCGAGTACCTTAGGTCCCGTTCGATGATCGAAAACAAGTCAGTCGCGGTTGTCATCCCCTGCTACCGGGTCGAGAAGCAGATCGGCCCGCTGCTCGCCCGCATTCCCTCGTACGTGGACCGAGTCTTCGTGATCGACGACGCCTCGCCGGACGCAACGGCCGCCGCTGTCTCCGCGGTCGCGGACCCCCGGATCACGCTGCTACGGCATAGTCAGAACCGCGGGGTGGGAGGAGCCATGGCCACCGGCTATAGGGCCGCGCTGGACGCCCGGGCCAACTTCATCGTCAAGGTCGATGGGGACGGCCAGATGGACCCGCGCGACATCGAGACCCTCCTCCGGCCTCTCGTCGAGGAGCGCGCCGAGTACGCGAAGGGATGCCGGTTCCACGACGCCGACTCTCTGCACGCGATGCCGCGCGTCCGCTTCGCCGGGAACATCGGGCTGACGTTCCTGACCAAGCTCGCCTCAGGCTACTGGCACGTTCTCGATCCGCAGAACGGGTTCGTCGCAATCGACGCGGCGACCCTCTCGCGGCTGCGGCTGGATCAGCTCGCGCGCGGATACTTTTTCGAGAACGACATGCTTCTGCGTTTGAACGCGATCGAGGCGCGCGTGGCCGACGTGCCGCTACCAACGCGGTACGGCGACGAGACGAGCTCCTTGAAGCCCGGCCGGATCGCCCTGGAGTTCCCCTTCCGGCTGATGATTGGCCTGTTTCGCCGGATCTACTGGCGCTATGTTTTCTACGACGTCTCGCCGATTGCTCTCTTCGTCCTCTTCGGCCTCGCGTTGTTCCTCTTCGGCGTCGTCTTCGGCGCATACCACTGGATCACCAATGCGATTCGCGGCGTGGCCACGCCGACCGGGACCGTCTTCCTGGCCGCGGTCCCGTTCATTCTCGGCTTTCAATTGCTGCTGCAAGCCATCGTCCTGGATATACAGAACACGCCGCGGGCGCCGTCCCGGAAGACGGCCCGTCCGCAAAGTGAGACGGAACATGCCCCCCCGCTGGACAGAGAGTCGCGGATCGGGCGGGTCTGAGTCCGTTCGCGTCGAGGGTCCCCTCGCCGTCTCGTTTACGTATTCTCGCCATCCTGGCCGAGCCACTTCCTCGTAAACGGCGACGTCTTTTGAACGAACGTCTCGTAGGCGATGCCGAATCGCCGTTCGTAGAAGAGCGGTCCCGAATGGGGCCGGCGATGAATTTCCTCGACATTGCAAAGATAGCCACCCAGAGCGCGACCCACAAAGCACTTCGCCAAGAATTCGGGCGCCAGTCCAAGCCAGGTTGTCCACTGCGAGGGATATGCGAACGCCAGCCTCGCGACCTTCATGCGCTCTGACAGCGAAACGCGTGTCAGGGGCCGAATTGCGAGGCCAGGTAGCGCCTTTGCGACGCGAAAGAACGGTCCTTTCAGGCCCCAGCCGTTATACAGAAAGAATCCATGAACGTTTTGCTCACAGCCTTTTCGGCGAGCGACCGCCAGCGCAATCAGGTGTGTCGCGTCATGATCTGGATGACCACCTTCGCGCGCCAAGCATAAGATTTCCGACACGACCAAGGGATCCGTTATCCGCGTGACGGCGGCCATGCAACTTTCGATAACCTCGATGAGTCTTCCGTCACGATAGCCGTTCTCGATTCCAATGAAGTGGATATCGCCTGACAGGACACCGAGTCGAGTGAGCGCGCGCCGGCTTTCGTCGGCCCGGCGAACCGGTGTGGCACCTCGTGCTGTGCCGTCTGTCAGATAGAGACAGTGAACGCGATGGCCTCGATGCCGGGATTGGAGGATCCCGAACGCGAGAGCCGCTTCATCGTCCGGATGGGCCAACAAGCAGACCGTCGATGTCCGGTCCGGGTTCTCTTCGCCCTGCTTCACCGCCAGTTCCGACGGTCGTCGCCGGCAGAAGCTCGATTCTGTAGAAAATTCTTGAGCCTCTGGATCGACGTGACCTCAGCGATTTCTTCAAGGCCGAGCCCAACGGCGAAGCGTTCTTCCACTGCCAGGCAGACCCTGAGATGTCCGAGTGAATCCCATTCCGGCGGATGACCGACCTCCGCTGACTCCGTGACGACCGACTCCTCGACGCCGAGAGCGCGTGCGACGATCGCTGTCAGATCCGAGTTCTCTATTTTCATGCGAGATCCTTTTCGAAGAGCCCGCCGCCCATCGAATCGGCCTCGACCAGCCGATATCCATGCCGCAAAAAGACGTCGGCTGCGGGAGCATTCTTTTTGGTGGGTATAAACCGAGCCCGAACGGTCCGCCCGCCTACTCGCCGAACCGCCTCCTCCACGACTTCAAGCAGCCGGCTCTCGACATCGCGCCCGATCACACGGCAGCTCAGAAGGAGCGTGTCGATTTCCGGCCGCTCGAGGCCAACGATCGCGAGCCCAACGATCCCTTCCTTTCCGAACTTGTCCTCGTAGTCCACGGTCACGACGCGATGACAGCCCGACCGGACAAACCGTTCGATATCCGCGGCAGAGTAGCGCCGGGTCGTGACATTGAACTGGTTTGTTTTCTGAGTCAGTTGGCTGACTCTTGCAACCTGGTCGGGTGCGTTTTCGGTCACTCGCAGACGGATATCCAGGCTGCGGAGGAAACTTGTCTTGTCCAACGACGTAGCTAGCTCGGTCCTCTTCGCGCGCGCGGCATACTGGGATACCTTGCCAAGATCCTCGGCTGTCACGTGGGTGCGGGGAAAGTACGCCTCGACGACCTCCTCGTAAAACCACCGGACCAACGTCTCGGCGTGGTTAGGAAACTCCGGGACCGCGACGCCGGGCAGGGCCGAAGAGACGGCGGCGCGTTCGACAGGACTATCGTCGAGCATGACAAAGCTCTCGATGCCGACGTTGAGCGTGTCTGCGATTCGATGCAGATTGACGATCTTGTCCTCCCAATTGATCTCGACGGCCGAGAAATCACTCAGTTTCAGCACCATCATGTCGTTGGCCTCAAATGCCTCCCGCACATCATCGAGGTTGTTCTTGGAGTTGATGGCGAGGAGCACACCAATCCGGGACAAGCCCTTGATGGCCTTTTGAAGGTCCCTGAAACACTTCCCTCGACCTTCCTCGGAAAGTCCGATCCCAGACGGCCCGAGCTCGCCGACGATTCCACTCCAGAGCGTGTTGTCGAGATCCGTTACGAGAACCTTCTTCGAGCTTCCGGCGGACGCACTCAGCGTCCTTCTCACGAGCGCCGCCAATTCACGGAACATCAGGTTCGAATACGGAATCCTCCCCGCGTACCACATACCGGCGCTGAGAAGCTTTTCCTCACCGAATCTTCGGAAGAGGAGCTCCATGTCGAAAAGTAGCAGGTTCGGATGCCGATCGGCTGCTGCACGCAGCAGCTCATTGGCCTCCCACTCCCGGCTCCGCAGGGACGCCGGGCTGGTCAAGTCCGCCCCCGTCAAGTAACGATGCGATCCAAAACAGAAGAGGTTCGCCACGACCGTCACGGCACCCCGCCGCGCGCAGAAACCCTCGATGGCTTCGATCAGCACCCGCTCTGCCCCCGCGCCCTCCAGGCCAAAGAACTCGTCGCCAAGCAGCGCGACCCCGTCGGTCAGGCAGAAAATGTGAGAGTACGGAACCGTTGAGGCGAGTGATGCCGGATCGGAAAGCTCCGCAAGAATTGAGTTGAACCCGCCGACTTCAACGCTTCCCGCCTCAAAGAACTGCACCAGAGGATCGAGATTGACATTACTCAGGAGCCGCGCCTTCATGCCGACTCCAGCAATTCCACGAGCCCGAACGGTCCAAAAAGAAAGGCGACACGGCGATTCGAGAAGAGCACCGCCTCCTTCGGAGGGGAGACGACGAGCATTCCGCAGGCTTGTAGCCCCGCTATCGCTTCTTCTAGAACTGGCGTCTGGAAGCAGACGTGGTAATAGGTCCCGTTCGCGCGAAGAACACCCTCGACCACGGGTCCGCTCACCAGTTCTATCTGAAGGTGTTCGTCGATCTTCAAAAGCCGAACCGAGGCGTTCTGGTTTGGGTCGAAAACCTTTCCTGAGTCTTCGCTTGCCCCGAGCATCCCCACAATGGACGACGCCGTCTTTTCCAAATCCAGACAGGCGATGCCGATATGGTGGAAAGTCAGTCGCATCTTCAAAATATATCCAGATCTGCCAGGCTCATTCGCGGGACGGGCAGCTTTGCCAGCTTCTGTTCGGCGCTCGACCAACGCAAGAAGATGGGAGTGCCGTGAGGAAGCCACTTCTGCCTAATCCTGAGAAAGGGCAGCCCGGTGCAAGAATCCGGAGGCATCACTTCAGACGACGAGACGAGATTCAGAACTAGATCGAACTCTTGTTCCGCAGCTCGTCCCAGCATGGCTCGGCGAAGACTGAGGCGCTCGCGCCCATTCATTCGGCGGCTCGAAATGCAATCGACGATAAAGAAGCATCGGTAGTTTTCGAACTCTGCCCCACGCGTTGCAACCCAACCGACGAGTTTGCCGGCCTTCCAAAGAAACGAAAGCTCGTAACGAAAGACAGGGCTGTCAAGGAAGCGCCAGGCAAGAAATCCTCGGGATCTTTCCCCGCGCCAGCTGTTCTCCTCTTCGGCCACGAGCGATTGGAGGTCCTCCGCATTCGGCAGCTCCTGCTTCCATTCCAATTCCGTCTCGCCCGTTCTCGAGAGGGTCGTGGCAGCGGAGGACCACGCACGGTCGACCGCGATGAGCCGTCCGAGAAAACGCGATCCAACCCTGCGACTCAGCAGGCTCATCGGTCGGAGAGGGAAGGCAAACGCCTCCAGGGAGCCACGAATGGGAAGCTTGGCAAGATCGCGCCAGACGGCCGCACCGATCTCGTTCGGGGTGACAAGAAGACAATCGAAGCCCTGGAGCCGATCCAGCGCACCGACGAGCGCCGCAAGGCTCGCCACGCCTCGCGCGCGCGGATGAATAACGAGATCAACGAGATACGCTGCCCGAACCTCGGCATCCCGCTGGACGAATCGCCGTGGCATCGCGACGAGACGCCCGATCAGCCCGCCCGTGTCTCGCAACGTTGCCGCGAGGGCGGGGCCCTCGGGGTTCGAAAGGAACTTCCAGGCGAGATGCTCTATGTTCGAGACGGCACAGGGGCCATAAACGGCTTCCGAGAGATGCGCATGGTCGGCCAGCTCTGACCGCGAAATCACATTCCATTCGATCCGCGGGATCACGACTTCGCCGGCGTCGGCTCTTGACCGGGCTGCCGTCCGAAGGCGGCGATCAGATTAGTCCCGAGGCTCCAGGGAAGTAAGTTCAGGCACTTGAAGACAATGGGAGCGCTGAACCTGAATCCCAAGAGAAAGGCGAAAACATACGATTGCCACTCGAGGCGCAGTTCGCTCAGCTCTGCGAGAGCAGTCAAGCTGCGCGGTGTGTAGGGTCGAATGTGCGTGGGGTCGTCCCAAAAATGTGGGCCAGGAGTTGGAGCCGAGACGATCATCACCCCACTCTCTTTGAGCCGATGGGAGAGACCGCGGAGGAGGGCGACCGGATTTCTGCAGTGCTCGATGACTGACTGCAAGAAAATCAGATCGAAAGACTTGCCTTCCAGCGACGCCGCTTCCCAGTCTCCCTCGAGGACGTCGAGGCCCCTCCTGCGTGCCATGGAGATCGAGCGCACCGAGCTATCGATGCCAAGCGCCGTGTAACCCTGGGCTTTGCACTCGACCATGAAGTCCCCCGGCCCACAACCGTAATCGAGGATATCCGCGGTCCTCGGAAGCGCCATCCTCGAAAGGATCTTGCGGAAATAGAGCCTTCGCAGCCGTCCGAAGGATCCTTCGTGTTCAAGATACATTCGGCTCGCCAGGATAACGGTTCAAAAGCGGATTCTCGTGATTTCGCTTGCGACAGCGTCGTCCCGACGTTGTGTATTCATGCAGGCGCAAAACTGTATCGGATTTCGGTTGGAGGCCGGACGGAATCTTCTCCCCGCTGCTAAAATCCCGAACACCCGATGCTCCACGCCATCTGTCGAGTGCTCACCGCGCTCCAGGAGAATCCGGGTGGCTGAGGAACCGACGCTTCCGACACGGTGCCCGGCATGCCGATCACTCTCGGTTCGCGTCCTCCGCGTTTTGCGTCGCGATGGCCAGCTCGCCGAGTGCACCCAGTGTGGCCATCTGCTGCTTCTGGGCTGTCCACCACAGACACGACACGATGTTTACGAGGGAGTCGATGAAGACTCCTATGTTCGGTCGATGGAATCCGAGCGTCGCGGCTCGGCCGAGGGAATCGTCAGCGCACTTGCGCGGCTCGGTGCAACCGGGCCCTTGCTGGATGTTGGTTGCTCCTTCGGCTGGCTCCTGGAAGTCGCGGAGCGCGCGGGACTCGAAGCCTACGGCGTCGATGCTTCCGAGTCGGCAGCCGCCTCGTCTCGCTCGCGGGGTCTCAAAGTCCGGTGCGGGCACTTCCCCGAGGAGGACTGGGGACGACGGGACTGGGCCGTCATCACCTACATGGACGTGCTCGAGCACATCTCCGACATCGAGTCGGCGATGGCAGAGACGGTCGCACGTCTGCGCCCGGGCGGGTTTCTCGGAATCCAGGTCCCGGTCTCGAGCGGGGCGGTCTTCCTTGCGGCGGATGCGCTGGATCGCATCAGCCTGGGAAGAGTCGATGGGCCGCTACGCAGGATGCTGCAGATAGAGTTTCCCTATCCGCACCTCCATTACTTCAGCCGCGGCTCGCTCGAGCAGCTCCTGCGCCGGTTCGGCCTGGAGACGGTCGCGGTCAGCTGCGATCCTATTGCGACCGCCAACCTCGTCGATCGTGTCTCCTGGCGCAAGAATGCGAGCGTGGCGGAAAGAGTGGAGGCGACGGGCCTCAAGCTGCTGCTGGCGGCGGGAAAGGCGACGGGACGAAACGACTTGCTGCGCCTGATCGCTCGCCGAACGGCGTGAGGAGCTCGCCCGATCGAAGCTCGGCGTCGGGGACTCGTCGAATCCGCGCCAGCAGCTCGACGACGTTCGCTGGCAGATTCCAGAATACGACGTAGAGCCCGACGCGGAGGCGATCTGCGTGGGTGCCAGACTTCTCGAGGTACCGCGCGAAGGCGTCGGCCTCCGAGCCGGTCAAGATCACTGCCGGGTTTCGCGACCGGGCGACCTCGACTGCGTAGGGAGGGTAACGGTCCGTGCGAGCACTTCCGAACGAGGCCGCACGGATCTTCTCGCCCGACTCGAAGGCGAGCCGGTAGGCCAGCCAATAACTCGTGTAGACATCTGTGAGGCCTCGCTCTTCCAGAGCTTGAATGATCGGCGTCACGCGTCCGGTCGTCGCCTGCGTCGCGAAATCGTCTTCCTGCGGCGCGCGCGCGATGCCCAGTGCGTGGAAGACGAGGATTCCGACTCCGGCCGCGGCCACGACGGGAAGCGGAAGCAATCGGCGAGCCCGGGAAAAGAAGAAACCGATGAGCAGCGCAAACGGCAGGTACATCGAAAACAAAAACCGGGGCTCCTGCTGAAACGTGCGAGGGTTCCAGCTCACCACGACCTGCATGCTGAGCATCAGGAGCAGAAGCAACAGGAGGGGACGGGCTGCCGGATCCGTCTCCGACCCGCGACGCTCTCTCCAGGGAGCTGCCTGCAGAACGATTACCGCCGCGAAGACGACGGGCACGGCGTACATGCCAAACGCCACTATTCCAGCGCCGGGAAAGAGGGGCGACCATCCATAAAAGGGGCGGTCCCCAAAAAGCACGGGCACAGCCGTCGTCCAGAACCGAACGAACCCCTTCGCGGCTTCGGCCACGGGCAGGCGCGCGGCTTCGGGCACCCGCAGGCTCGGCCAGGATCCACGGATGTTGGCGATCCACCAGGGCAGGCTGCCGAGCGCAAACGACAAGAGGAAGACGGGGTAGGCGCGCCAGTGGCGAAAGATCGAGCGCCGGACCAGAAGGAACCAGAGAAAGATCGCGAGATAAAAGTAGGCCGCGAGAGGATCGACCCACCAGGCGAGCCCCGCCAGCAGCCCGAGCAGGCCGATCGCGGCCTCCGGCGGCCGATTGCGCGCCAGCCTCTCTTCTGCAGCGAGGGCCGCGAGCAGCATCGCCGCTCCCAGCACAGCGAGCGTGTCGTAGGCGCCGTCGGACGTGAGCCCCTTCAGCAGGAAGAAAAACGGCGGCACCGCGAGATACGCCACGGCGAACAGGGCCGCTTCGGGCCCGAAAGAGCGCCGTCCGACCGCAAAGATCAGAACCAGCAGAATCGCGAGCAGCAGCATGAGGGAGATCTCGTAGGCGAGAGAAGTTGGGCCTAAAAGCAGGAACACGGCGGCGACGAAATGCGGTTCCAGCGAGCCTGCGTAAGCCGCGCCGTAGTAAAAGATCGGGTGTTCTCCCCTCTCCACGATGTGCTTGGCCATGAGACCCACGACGGCTTGATCGGAATTCCACGGAATCTTGCCGGCCGCGAGCGCCGCCGCCTGCACGCCGGCGCCGACGACGAGTAGAACCGCGAGCGCCAGCCAGGGAGAGCGCGCACGCTCTCCCTCGAGCGAGCGAGAACGGAGGGGCATTTTTCGATTCTAGCCCGCTCCTTCGTCGTGACGGATGAAAGCCGACGCCGCTGGCCTAGAATCCAAATGTTTTTTGGCGAAGGGAAAGAGGTCGTGGGCGAAGCGTCGGAACATGACGTCTGGGAATCGCACTGGGACTCCAGAGGCGCCGCGAGCTCTTTTTTCGGCCGAACGGCATCACTGGTTCGACGGCAGATCCTGAGCCGCGCCGTACGACATTACGCGGAGACCTACTTTCCAGCCGAAGGTGTCTTTCTCGAGTGCGGATGCGGAACAGGTCAGTCGTCGAGCCGGATCCCGCGAAGGCGGCGGACGCTCGTCGCTCTCGATTTTTCGACGGCCGCATTGAGGGAAGCTCGAAAAGTTCCCGCTTTTGGAGACTTCCTCCAGGCGGACATTCGAAGGCTCCCCTTCTCCGCCGACACTGTGGCCGGAATCTGGAACCTGGGTGTGATGGAGCACTTTGATGCCGAAACGACGCGCCGCATCCTCGAAGAGTTTCGGCGGGTGCTCAAGCCCGGAGGGGTCGCGATCCTATTCTGGCCACCGGAGTACGGCTCTTCGCGGTGGGTCCTCGCTCCGATCGAATGGATTCGCAGCGAGCGCGCCAGTCGGCCGGTGCGCTTCTTCCCCGACGAAGTGAACCGCCTTCGCTCGAAGAGACAGGCTCGCGCGATTCTGCGTGAAGCCGCTCTGGAACCGGTGACTGTCGACTTCACCCCCCGAGACGGTTTCATCCACATGGTCGTCGTCGCGCGGAAGGCTGGATGAAGCTCTCCGTCGTCATCGCCGCATACAACGAACAGGACAACATCGAAGAGCTGACCCGGCGGCTGGACGGAGTCCTCCGCGGCTTGCCCGCAACCGATTCCGAGATGATCTTCGTCGTTGAAGGCCCCGACGGCACGAGGGAGATTCTCGAACGGCTTTCCACCGAGCTCGGCCGGATCCAGATCCTCTATACCGAGAAGCAGAGCGGCCTTGGAAGCGCTTTCCGTCGAGGATTCGCGGCCGTCTCCCCCGACGCTGACCTCGTCCTCACCATGGACGCGGACTTGAATCACGAGCCTGAGGAGATCCCACGCCTGCTCGAGGAGATCCAGAGTCGCGATCTGGACGTGCTCGTCGGCTCTCGCTTCATCGCAGGAAGCCGAAACGAAGGAATCCCTTTGTGGAAGTGGGTCCTGAGCATCCTCATGAACCGGCTCATCGCGAGCCTCTTCGATGTGGAGGTTCGAGACAAGACCTCCGGATTCCGAATCTACAGGGCGGAGGCTCTGCGGAGGCTCACAGGGTATCGAAACAACGATTTCGCCTTCCTGGCCGAGATGCTCATTCGAGCAACCGACGAAGGACTCCGGATCGGCGAGGCGCCCATCCACTTCACGTTCCGCACGCGCGGCGAGTCGAAGATGTCGATCCCAAAGACCAGCCGCAGTTATCTGATCCTGCTGCGCTCTCGGTTTGATACCTGGAGCGTGGTGGCTCTCGTTTTCCTGACACTCGGGGCGGGCGCGCGAGTCCTCTACGCATTTCCGGTGCACAAATATGTCCCGGACGCGGACTCGCTCCTTTCCGGTATACGCGCGTTCGACATTCTCCA
>Ga0070698_100000070_pt1 | contig 75823 bp, 62 predicted proteins | sample KBSK1502metaG_FD_65477 | JGI IMG/M metagenome (GOLD analysis project Ga0070698, IMG submission 65477) | Corn, switchgrass and miscanthus rhizosphere microbial communities from Kellogg Biological Station, Michigan, USA - KBS K1-50-2 metaG | ecosystem: Host-associated > Plants > Roots >... | reverse complement strand
GATCTCGTGGCGCACGTCCGTCCAGCCGCGCGCGTACGCGCCCGCGCGCACGTTCTCCTCGACGGTGAGATCGGCAAGGATGCGCCGGCCCTCCATCACCTGCGCGATGCCGCCGCGCACGATCGCGTCGGCGCGCCGGCCGAGTAGATCGGCACCGCGCCACGTCACCTTGCCCTTCGTCACCTTGCCGTGATGGACATCGAGCAATCCCGTGATCGCGCGCAGCGTCGTCGTCTTGCCGGCGCCGTTTGGGCCGAGCAGCGCCACGATGCTGCGGTCCTTGACCTGCAGGCTGACGCCCTTCAGCACCAGCACGACGGAGTGATAGACAACCTCGAGGTTGGCGACGTCGAGCACGCTACTTCGCTTTGGGTTCTGCGAAGTCGGCGACCTTCTCCCACGTCTTTTTGTCCATCACGGGCTTTAGGATCCGCGTGCGCGTGCTCGTCACGTACGGCATCGCGGTCAGGTCGACCGGCTGCGTGAGCCCACCGGCGTTCCAATCCTTGATCGAGTGGAGCGCCTTCTTGAAGCCATCGCGCGTCACATCGTTTGCCTCGATCGCGCGCTTGAGCGCCTCGAGCTGGATGAGGCCGTGCACGTACGACGCGAGCACGTAGAAGTCAGGCTCGCCGAGCTTGCCCTTGCCCTGCGCTTCCCACGTCGCGATGAACTCCTTCATGCCGGGGACGTCATCGCCCCAGTACGTCAGGCCCGTGACCCAATAAAAATTCGCGACGAGCGGCGGCGGCAACTTCGCGAAGAACACGTCGACCCACGCCGGCGTGTTGCCGATCCACGTCGGTGCGAACTTCATCTTCGCGGCCGTGCCGAGAATGCCGGGCGTCGCGCTCGGCAAGCACGTGAGCAGCACGTGCGTCGCGCCGGCATCTTTGAGCGCCTTGACCACGGCGGTGAAGTCCTGATCCGTCGGCTTGATCGTCTGTTCGCTCACGATCTTCACCTTGTGAAAGTCGGCGGCCTTCTTCCAGCCTGCCGCGCCGTCCTCGCCGTAGTCATCGCGCTGATAGATGATCGCCGCTTTGACCTTCGCCGCACCGCCCGCTTTCTCGACGGCCCAGTCCATCGCGCGCATCGCTTCGACGGCGTAGCTCGGACCGAGCGGCGGCGTGTTCTCGTTCGCCGCCATCTGCGATGACAGTGATGCTGGAAACGCGATCATGTTGTCGCGCTTGAGATCCTCGAGCAGCGGCAGCGTCGGCGGCGTGCCAAAGCTCGTCATTACGAAGAGCACCTGATCTTTGATCTCTTTGTAGAGCTGGACGGACTGCTGCGGGTTGTAGCCGTGATCTTTCTCGACGAGCTCGATCTTCCAGCCATCGGGCAGCGCTTTGACGGCGCCCGAGTTGACGGCCGCCGCGAGCAGGCGCTTGCCGTTCGCGAACGGTAGCCCGATCGTCTTGGCCGGGCCGCTCTCGTCGTTGAGGGCGCCGACACGCACGACCTTCTTCGCCATGTCGACCCCGGGTGCGCCGCTCGCCGTGGGGGCCGGCGCCGACCCTGACCCCGCCGACCCCACTGGCGGTTCCTGCTTCTTCTCGTCCACCTTCTTGCCGCAGGCCATCGCCAGGGCGGCCATCGCCAGCACCATCTTGAATTTCATGCGCGGATGAGATTTCGAGACCGGGGCGAAGTCAACGCGTTGCACATGCCATCTACCACCGTTGTCGTTCGCAACGCAGGTCCGCTAGCCACCTTTTCCGACGCGCACTTGCGGCTGGCGCGCGGGTTGCTCATCGCGGGCGCGTGTGTGACCTCGAGCTTTTGGGTATCCGCAAGCAGTACGAGGGCGTCGCGCGCCCGGTGATCCCGGATCTCAACCTCAGGATCGAGGGGCGCACGATGGTCGTTTTGGTCGGGCCGAGCGGCTGCGGCAAGTCAACGACGTTGCGCATGGTCGCCGGCCTCGAGGAACCGACGGCCGGGCGCATCCTGATCGACGGCAAAGACGTCACGTACCTGCCGCCGGCGCAGCGCGACATCGCGATGGTCTTCCAGAGCTACGCGCTCTACCCGCACATGAGCGTGTACGAAAACCTGGCATTCGCGCTGCGCATCAAGCACGTCGACGAAGCGGAGATTCGGAGGCGCGTCGAAGCCGTCGCCGACAGCCTCGGCCTCACGCCGTACCTCGAGCGCCGTCCAAAGGCGCTCTCGGGCGGCCAGCGCCAGCGCGTCGCGATCGGTCGCGCCGTCGTGCGCAAGCCGAAGGTGTTCTTGTTCGACGAGCCGCTGTCGAACCTCGACGCGAAGCTGCGCGGCGAGATGCGCCGCGAGATCGCGCGCGTTCATCAGATGTCGAACGCGACGGCGATGTACGTCACGCACGATCAGATCGAGGCGATGACGCTCGCCGATACGATCGTCGTGCTCAAAGACGGCGTCGTGCAGCAGATCGGCACGCCGATCGAGATTTACGAGAAGCCGGCGAACCGGTTTGTCGCCGGGTTCTTCGGCACGCCATCGATGAATTTTCTCGCGGCGGATCTCGCGCAGACAGGCGATCGCCGCGTCGCCCGCATCGCAGGAGCGATGCGCGCGCCGATCGATGACACGGGGGCCCGCGGCTCGGGCTTCGAGATTCCGCTCGAGGTCGCTGCCCCGCTGCGCCCCGCGCAAGCTGCGAATGATCGCATCCTCATCGGCATTCGCCCCGAGCGGTTGTCGCTGCACGGAAGCGGCGATCAGGTCGCGCTCTCCGGCGAGGTCGCGATGCGCGAGGTGCTCGGCGCCGAAGTCGTGCTGCACCTCGAATCGCAGGCCGGCCCGCTGACCGTGCGCGCCGATGCCGCATCTGCGCCGCGCAAGGGCGACACAGTGCAAGTCTGGTTCGATCCGCGATCGATTCACGTCTTTCACGGGACGACCGAGGCGCGCCTGTGAAACTACTCGTGCTGCTGTTCGCGCTCATCGCGTGCGGCGAGCCGCGCGAACGCGGTGGCGTCGTGCTCTGGCACGCGTACAACGGCCTCGAACGCACCGCACTCGAAGAGACCGCAGCGCGCTGGAACGCCGAGCATCCCGAGACGCCGCTGACGCTGATCGCCGTGCCGTACGACTCGTTTGCCGACAAGCTGACGAGCGCGGTCCCGCACGGCAACGGCCCCGACCTGTTCATCTTCAATGAAGATCGAATCGGCTCGTGGGCGGAGTCCGGCATCATCGAGCCGATCGAGTTCTGGGTCGATGATGCGCTCGCCGATCGGTTCACCGATCAGGCGACGCGCGCGCTCGCCTATCGCGGTTCGCTGTGGGGCCTGCCGGTCGCGGTGAAATCGCTCGTGCTCTACGTGCGCACCGATCTCGTGAAGCAGCCGCCGCGCACGACGAACGAGCTCCTCGCGCTCGCGCCCGCGATGAAGAAGCGCAACGGCTACGCGCTCGCGTACGTCAACGGCAATCTCTACTTTCACGCGCCGTGGCTTCACGGCTTCGGCGGCTCGGTGATGGACGATACCGGGCGGCTGTCGATCTCGACGGCGCAAGCCGCCGACGCGATGGCCTTCGCCCGCAAGCTCGTCGCCGATGGTGTCGCGCCTTCGGAGCCGGAGAGCCCGATGGTCGCGACGCTGTTCAACGAGGGCAAAGCGGCGACCGTGATCTCCGGCCCGTGGTTCGTCACCGATATCGCAAAGAACACGCCGTGGCAGGTCGTCACGCTGCCGATCGTGAGCGAGACGGGTAAACCCGCTGCGCCGTTTCTCGGCGTCGAGAGCATTCTGATGAGCTCGCAGGCGCATGACAAAACCGCGGCGTTCGCCGTCATGTCGGCGCTGACGAACGACGCGGCCGCGATCACGCGCGCGAAGGTGGCGCGCCAGGTCGTCGCGAATCCCGCTGCCTACGCCGACGCGGCTGTCGCGCGCGATCCGGCGCTTCACGTGTTCCTCGCGCAGCTCGAGCAAACAGTGCCGACGCCGAAAGTGCCGGCGATGCGCACGGTGTGGACGCCGTACGAAAACGCGCTCGGCGAAGTGCTCGCGGGCCGCAGCACGCCGAGCGCAGCGCTCGAAAAGGTCGTCGACGAGGTGAAGAAGTTCAACAAATGATCGACCTCGGTCGACAGATGCGCGACTTCGTCGTCGTCGCGATCCTCGCGATCCTGATCGCGACGTGCGCATTCGTCGTCGTGCGCAATACCGAGCTGACGAGCCACCAGATCGCGCTCGCGGACCGCGCGATCGATACGATCCACGATAGCCGCGCGCCATCGGCGCATGCGGTTGTCGTGGGGCCCGCAACGGCGTCGCGCAAGCATCCGTTCCTGCGCAAGCGACAAGTGTTCGACCGCGGCATCTGGCGCCCGCTCACCGACAAGCAGCTCTACGACATGGCAACGCGCTACGAGCGACAAGGCGAGATCGCGGAGCTGACCGCGGATGGGCGCGGCCTCGTCGTACGCTGTATCGATCAGCCCGGTTTGCCATCGAGTCGCTCTTGCACCTCGATCGCGATCGCGATCACCGAACCCGCGAAGCCGGCGCCGTACCCGTTCCTCGTCTTGATCGGCGTGCTCGGCCTCGGCGCCGCCATTGCCGCCGCCGGTGCGCTGATCGGCCGTGCCGGGCGCGCGGGCATGTTCGCCGCCATCGCGGTACTCGCGGTGCCGACGATGCTGTGGCACGCATGGATCGCCGCGAGCGCGATCCTTCTGCTCGGCGGTGCCGTCGCACTCGCGCAACGCGTCGCACTGACGGATCGCATCGCGGCCGCGCTCGTCAAGAACCGCACCGCGCTGTCCTTTCTCGCGCCTGCCGCGATCGCGATGTTCGTGCTCGTTGCGACGCCGTTCTTCATCGGCATCGTGCTCGGCTTCTACGATCATCATGCCGGCAGGTGGTCGTTCGTCGGGCTCTCGAACTTCACCGAGATCCTATCCGGCAGTGGCCGCGCGCTCGACGATCCGCTGAACTTCTGGTTCATCCTCGGCGTTACGGTCCTGTGGACCATCGCGAACGTCGCCCTTCACGTCACGATCGGCGTCAGTCTCGCGCTCGCGCTCTCGCGCAAATGGATCTTCGGCCGCGGCATCTTCCGCATGTTGTTCATCCTGCCGTGGGCGATCCCGAACTACATCACCGCGCTGATGTGGAAGGGCATGTTCGACGAGCAGTACGGCGCGATGAACCTGATGCTGCACAAGGCCGGGTTCTCGGGCGCTTCGTGGTTTCATCACTGGGCGACATCGTTCGGCGCAAACGTCGCGACGAACACGTGGCTCGGCTTTCCGTTCATGATGGTCGTCGCGCTCGGTGCGCTCGAGACGATTCCGAAAGAGCTCTACGAGGCGGCCGATGTCGATGGCGCCAGCGCGTGGCAGCGGTTTCGCCACATCACGCTGCCGCACTTGCGTCCTGCGCTCGGGCCCGCCGTCGCGCTCGGCTCGATCTGGACGTTCAACATGTTCAACGTCATCTACCTCGTCTCCGCCGGCAAGCCGAACAACTCGACGAACATCCTCGTCACCGACGCGTATCGCTGGGCGTTCGAGCGCAACGAGAGCTACGGCATGGCGGCCGCCTACGGCACGATCATCTTCCTCATCCTGCTGCTGTGGACCGTGTTCGGCACGCGCATCGTGCGAAGCAAGGAGGATGCGTGAAGCGCCGACCACGCCTGCTGACGATGGTCGCGACGTACGCCGCGCTGATCGTGCTCGTCTGCGTCGTGCTCTATCCGGTGTTGCTCGTATGCAAGAAGGCGTTCGAGCCCGGCCGCACGCTGTCGACGTCGATCTCGCCAGTGCCGGCGACGTTTACGGGTCAGCACTTCGTCGACTTGTTCACATCGAGCAGCCGGGGCGAGCTGACGTTCCTGCGCCACACGCTCAACTCGGTCGTCGCGGCGCTCGCGACGACCGTGGTCGGCGTCGTGCTGTCCTGCACCGCAGCGTACGCGCTGTCGCGCTTTCGCTTTCCCGGCCGCAAGCTCGGGCTCACCACGTTCCTCGTCGTGCAGATGTTCCCGGCGACGCTGCTGCTGTTGCCGCTGTACGTCGTGCTCGATCGACTCGGCCTGCTCAACTCGCTCGTCGGCCTCGTGCTCGTCTACTCGACGACCGCGATCCCGTTCTGCGTGTGGACGCTGAAGGGCTACTTCGACACGCTGCCGCGCGAGCTCGAGGAGGCCGCGCGCATCGACGGCGCCTCGCAATGGATGGTGTTCCGTCGGATCATCCTGCCGCTCGCACGCCCCGGGCTCTCCGTCACCGCGCTGTTCTCGTTCATGACCGCGTGGAACGAATTCATCATGGCGTCGACGTTCATGACCGACGAGTCCAAGTACACGCTGCCGGTGCTCATCCAATCCAGCGTCGGCCGCTTCACGCAGGACTGGGGATTCTTCGCGGCCGGTGCCGTCGTGACGAGCATCCCGGTGATGATCGCGTTCTATGTCCTACAAAAGTACCTGGTCGGTGGATTGACGGCAGGCGCGGTGAAGGGCTAGCCGGTGTGAGACACTGGGGAGGGTGAGCGAGCCTCCGACCGTCGACGACGCGACAAGGCGCGAGGGACCACCGCGCGCCGACAAGGTCGACGAACGGCTCGCACCCGGCACGCTGCTCGGCCGTTACCTCGTGCTCGATGTGATCGGTGCCGGCGGCATGGGCGTCGTCTACGCCGCCTACGATCCCGAGCTCAATCGCAACGTCGCCGTCAAGCTCGTGCAGGCGAGCGCAGGCGGCGGCGCGGGCTACGAAGCGTGGCTGTTGCGTGAAGCGCAGGCGATGGCGCAGCTGTCGCATCCGAACGTGATCACGGTGCATGACGTCGGTGCGCTGCCCGGCGAGCGCGTGTTCGTCGCGATGGAGCTCGTCGATGGCACGACGCTGCGCAAGTTTCTCAAGGATCGCGAGCGGCCGTGGCGCGAGGTGCTCGCCGTGATGCGCGCCGCAGGGCGCGGGCTCGGCGCGGCGCACAAGGCAGGCCTCGTTCATCGCGACTTCAAACCCGACAATGTGCTCGTCGGCAAAGATGGTCGCGTGCGCGTCATGGACTTCGGGCTCGCGCGACTGCGCCCCGACGAGAGCGCGACCGCTCGTCCGTCCGATCGACAGATCGATGCGTACAGCCCGTTATCGGCGAGCCTGACGCTCGCCGGCACGGTCGTCGGCACGCCCGCCTACATGGCGCCGGAAGTTGCAGCGGGTACGGGCGCGAACGCGCTCAGCGATCAGTTCTCGTTCGGCGTCGCGCTGTACGAAGCGCTGTTTCGGTTGCGTCCGTTTACGAAGGATTCCAAGCCGGGCACGCCGGCGCGGCCGCCGCCGCGCGGCACCGCGGTGCCTGCACGCATCCAACGCGTCGTCATGCGCGCGCTGTCGATCAATCCCAACGATCGGTACGCATCGATGGACGAGCTCGTCAGCGAGCTCTCGATCGACTCGTTCGCGCGGCGGCGCGGCATCTTCATCGTCGCGATCGCGATGGCCGCGTTCATGGTCGCGATGGTGATCAGCGCGTTCGTCGTGTCGCGTTCGCGCACGAAGAACGTGTGCAAGGGCGCGCAGAGCCGGCTCGCGGGGATCTGGGATCCGCTGATCAAATCGAACGTGCGGATCGCGTTCGAGGCGACGAAGCTGCCCTTCGCCGCGAGCTCCTTCACCGGTCTCGATCGATCGCTCGACCGCTACACGAGCGAGTGGGCCGGCGCCGTGACCGAGGCCTGCAAAGCAACGCGCGTGCGCGGCGAGCAAACCGAAGATATCCTCACACTGCGCCAGACGTGTCTCGATCAGCGGCTCGCCGAGGTGCGCGCGCTCACGCGCGTGCTCGTTACGGCCGATGCCACGCTCGTCGAAAAAGGCGACAAGATCGTCTCTGGCCTCGATCCGATCAATCGCTGCGCGAATATCGAAGCGCTGCGTGCGCCAGGCCGGCCACCGGCGGAGCCGCGCGAGAAGGTCAAGGAGATCCTCGAGCAGCTCGCCGAAGCGAAGGCAGGCCTGCTCACCGGGCACTTCTTGCCATCGCTCGTTGCGTCGAAAAAAGCCGCCGATCTCGCCGACGAGATTCACTACCAACCGTACAAGGCCGAAGCGCTCGTCGTGCGCGGCGCATCGCTCGCCGGCGTCGGCAACCTCGACGATTCGGTGAGCGCGTGCGAAGAAGGTGTGTGGGCGGCGGTCCTCGGCAAGCGCGACGATCTCGTCGCCGCCGCATCGCTGTGCGCGGCCGCGACGGCCGCACAGCACAACGCGAACGAAGCGCGCATCTGGGTCAAGATGGCGTACGCCTACAGCGCGCGCCTCGGTCGCGATCCGATCTTCGAGCTGCGCGCGCACGAGGTCGAGGGTCTCGTCGCGGCGATCCAAGGTGACATGCAAGCGGCGCTCGCCGCGCAGCAGCAGGCGATCACGCAGGCGGAACAGATTTACGGCAAGGACGGCCCGGAGCTGTGGAACGAGAACGAGATCATGGGCACGACGTTCGCGCGCATCGGCGCGTGGTCGAAGGCGACGCCGTACTACGAGCGCGCGATCGCGCTGCGCGAACGCAGCGTCGGAAAGGACCACCCCGATATCGGCGTGATCCTGACGACCCTCGGCGCGTGCTACAGCCATGCGGGCGAGAACGCGAAGGCGCGCGCCGCCTACGAGCGCGCGCTCGCGATCAAGGAACGCAACGAAGGGCCGAACAACCCATCGCTCGCGCTCACGCTCAACAACATGGCCGATGGCCTGATCAAAGCCGGCGACGTGACGAGCGCGTTGGTTTACCTCGAGCGCGCAAGAGAGCTCGCCGAAACGCGGCTCGGCCGCGCGAACCCACTGTTTCACGCCGTCGAGACGACGCACGCCGAAGCGCTCGTCGCCGCGAAGCGCCTCGACGAAGCGCGCAAGCTCTACGACGAAATCATCGCGCTCGAGACCGAGCACAAGTCGCTCTTTCTCGCGGGCACGCTCGGCTCGCGCGCAAATGTCGAGCTCGCCGCGAAGCGTTGGAACGACGCGGCGACATACGCGCAGCGCGCGATCGCGGCACACGAAGCCGCGAGCGGCAAAGACTCGCCGGAGCTGTGGCAACCGCTCGTCACGCTCGCGCGCGCGTACGCAGAGCTCGGCAGAAAGAGCGAAGCGAGACAGCTCGTGCAGCGCGCGATCGAGCTCGCCGAGAAGGCGCAGATCGATCCGAAGGATCTCAAACCGGCGCGCGAGCTGCTCGGCGAGCTCGCGCCCTAAATATCGATCAGGCCGCCGCTGTTGTTGCCGCCGGGATTGCTCGGCGGCTTGTCGATGCGCTTGGGCGGCCGGACGGTCGGGTTACCGCCACTCGACCTTCTCACCATGTCGATCTTGAGCGTCATCTCTTCGCCCTCGACGATGTCGACCTTTTGCTCGGTGCTGCGATAGCCACTCGCTTTGACTTCGACCTTGACGCTCTTCTTGTCGGCGGGGACATCCGTGCTGTTGCCGGTGATCTCCTGGCCATCGACGGAAATCTTCGCGACCTTCGCCGCGCCTTCAGGTTTGATCTCCACGATCACTTTCGCGACCTTCGGCGCGGGTGGTGCCGGCACTGCCGCGGGCGCCGGAGCTGGCGCGGGCGGCGGGGCCTTCGGCGTGACGGTCGCCGTTGCACCAAGACCCTGCGGCGCGCTGCCTGGATCGCCCTGGCCCTCTTCGACGACGGCGCCTCCCTTTTTGACGTTATTGCCCTTCGAGCCGGCGAGGTGCGGCCTGCCGCCGACGCCGAACAAGAGACCGCAGAACACCCCGACTGCGAGGCCAGCCGCGACGACGAGCGGCACCGCTTTCGACGTGCCGCGCTTGATTGGCCGCCGCATCTGCGGCGGCGCGCCCATCATCGACGGCCCGCCCATCGGCATGGGGCCGGGCATCTGACCCATTTGAGGATATCCGGGGGTCGCCATCGCTTACCTCGCTAGAAGGAGCCGACCGCGACGATGCCGCCGGCTTCGGATTGGACCCAAGGTGCCAGGCCAACCTTGGCTTGGGAACGCTCGGATTGTGGCTTGTACTTGAACATGTACCAGTAGGTCGTGAAGGCGGCCGCGCCGACCATCCCGACGAGACAAAAGTCTGTCACGAGCGCGAACGACTTGCCGCTGGAACGTGCGCTGTCGCGTTCCGTCGGCGTCGCCTCGGGGTCGGTGAAGGTACTGTGCTCGCTCACCGCGATCACCCCGGTTACACTGGCGATCAGGGCCAGCCCGACGGTGATGCCTCCGCCGATATAGATCGGCACGAGCGAGGGCTCCACTGGACTGGTAGGCTCGGGCGGCGGGGGTTCGACCTCGACGGGCTTGTTCACGACCGGCATCGGCTCGAGCGCGATCTTGCGTTCGCTCTCGGAGCCCGCCTCGATCTTGAAGTCGACATCTTTGGGGTGATAGCCGCCTGCGGTGAACGTCACCTTGTGCGTGCCCGGCGGCAAGACGAGCGGCTCGGCCAGCGGCGCTTCACCGATCGGCTTGCCGGCGAGCGAGACCTGCGTGCCTTCCGGCGTAATCTGCAGCGTGAGGATGCCGACCTTCATCGATAGCTCGTCGAGCTTGGTCTGCGCTTTCTTGACGATGTCGGGCTTCATGCCCGTCGTCACCGTCAGGCGCTTGAGCTGTTTCATCGCATCGGGCGTGTTGCCGGATTTGTCGAGCGCGACGGCGAGCTGATAGAGGATCGTCAAGTCGTCGCTCGCTTCGACGGCCTTTTGATATGCGGTCACCGCGTTCGTGTATTGCGTCGACGCCTCCTTGCCCTGCTTCGTGAGCTGATCGCCCTTCGCCATCAGCTTGTCGCCGGCTTGCAACCACTTCTTCGCGAGCTTCGGATCTTTGGTGACCGGTGGTTGTTCGGGCGGCGCCGCTTCGGGCTCCGCCGGTTGTGCGAACGCCGATGTCGAAAGCAGCACCGATCCGACGATCAGCGCGATACGTCCCATAGGCCGAGGAGGATACTACGGCCGTCGACCCGCAGCGCCGAGCTTGGCGATGTACTCGAGAGACTTGAGCGGTTTGCCGACGACGCCTTGCACCATGCCCACGAGCGCATCGCGACCGGCCGCGCGATCCGCCGGCGAGATGCTCGGGTCGCTATCGAGCGCGCGCGCCGGCCCCGGTGCGCCCGCGGCCGCGACGGCCTGCAGATACGCTCGCGTGCCGCTATCGATCGGACGGATGCCGGCGCCGCGACTCGTCGCCGCGCAGCGCTTACAGATCACGCCGCCGCGCGTCGGATCGAACACCGCCCCTGCGAGCTCGAGCTCGCCGCATGCCGCGCAGTTTTCGAGCGCCGGCCGATGCCCCGCGAGATCGAGTAGCTCGAGCTCGACGGCGCGCAGCGCCGCAGGCGATGGTCCACCCTCGGCGATGCTGTCCCAGAGCGCGACCATGAGGTCGAGCACGTGCGGATCGGGAGCCTCCGGCGGCAACAGCGCCGCGACGAGCTCGGCGATGTAGCTCGCATGCGCGACGGCGAAGACATCCGACGAAAGCCTCGTCCATTCGCGCTCGACTTCCGCCGCGTCGAGCCCCCACAGCTCGCCGCGTGGCCGTCGGCCGAGCTGATAGCGACCGAGCACGAGCAGCTGCAACGCACCGGCGAACCGCCGCTGCGATTTGCGCGCACCGCGCGCGACCGCCGCGATGCGACCATGCGTCGCCGTGTACAGCACGACGAGCAGATCCGATTCGCGCAAAGGCGTCGTCTTGAGGACGACACCGAGCTCTGCCATCAGCCAAGCATGGCTGGCGCCGAAGACGGGATCGACAGCATCGTCACGCCATTGCCGCTCGGCGTCGGCCGCCTCATCAAATAGCTGAGCGTCAGCGTCGCGGCGATCAATAGAATGATCACGGCGAGCGTCAGCCCGCCTTGCCGCGCGGATCGATCTTCGCGATCGAGCAGGATCGGCGGCAGGAACGACAGCCGGTTCGGTTCCTTCGCGAGGCGATCTTCGCGCACGCGATCGGCGCTGTCGGGATCCGAATCATCGATCACGAGCGACGGCACCACGTACGTCGCTTCGGGCCGACGCAGATGCGGACGGCGCCACGGCACCGTCGGCGCGGTCGACACCGGCGGCATCGTCGGCTGCCACGTGCCCACGCTCTCGCTCGGCTCGTCTTCAGTCGGCGTTGGCGTGGGCGCGACATCGCTCGGCGCGACGTCGCTCTCGATGCCCGCCACTTCGATTTTGATCGATGCTTGCGAGATTCGTTGGCTGCCTTCGGCCAGTGCCGGCTCGTCGACGGCACCATCGTTATCGGCGACGGTGATCGCGGGATCGGACTTCGCCTCGACGGTCGCATCGAGCGACGTCGCATCGATCTTTGCAACTGGCGCTGTATCGATTGCCCTAGCAATCGGCTCCGCAGCGGTCTCGACGACGGGCTCGCTCTTCTCCTCGAGCGGCGCATTCTTCTTGCGACGCGAGCGCGGCGCCGGATTCGTGTTCCTCTTCTTCGAGCGCTTCTTCTTCGACGTAGAGCTCTCGACCTCGATCACTTCGGGCTCGGGCTCGGGCTTCGGCGGCTCGGCAACACTCGCGAGCGGACGCGCCTCGATGAGCGGTGCCTCGCGCGCGGGCGGCTCGTTGTTCACTGGCTCGAGCGTGCCGGGCGCGAACAGATCGATCTTGCGCTGCGTGATCGGCACGAGCGTCTCGACCATCGCCTGCGCGACGACGACGCCCTGCGACGGTTGCGCCTGCTGCGTCGCAGCGCCAAAGCGATCGAGTGCCTCTGCCTCGTCGAGACCGACGCACTTTGCAAAGCTGCGAACGAATCCCTTCACGAACACATCCGCCGGAAGCCCGTCGTACTGCCCAGTCTCGAGCCGCTCGAGGATGCGCAGCTGGATCTTCGTGATCCGAGCCACCTCTTCGATCGTCAACTGCTTGCGAACACGCCCTTCGCGCAGCCACGTTGCGAGACTCGATCGTGCGTCGACGTTTTCCGTGCGTGCTTCCATCTCGTTAGGGCCCCAAGTTACCGCCGTCAGCGCGGCACTTCGTTGCAATGCAGCTGTTTGGCGACAGCTTCACGCACGCGTTTCGCGCGGCCTTCGCCTCGTTCACCAACCCTTGCTGCATTCGAGTCTTCATCAGGTAGTAACTGGCTTCCTGGGACCCGCAGGACGGGTCTTCGGACGCCGTCTGGAAGAGTTCTGCGGCTTTTTCCCACTCTTGACGCGCGAAGTAAACCCTAGCTAGCCGATATGTTGCAACGCACATTTTGGGTTGGAACTGGATGGCGGTGCGCAGCTCCTTCGCCGCCTCCACATACTTTTGCTGATTGAAGAGTGCCCAACCCAAATGGGCTCGTGTCAGCGCTGGGTTCATCAGCCGCATCGGATTCTCGAGGGCTTTGCTCAGGTAAATGGACGCGTTATCGAAGTCGGTCTGTAAATTGTGAACGATGCCTCGGTTCGCCCACGCTTCGCCGTACTCGGGAGTAACAGAGACCGCGTGTTCGAAGTCGAGATCGGCCTTCGAAAGAAAGCTTTGCAGATCCCGGTCGCTCGCTTCGGCGTCGAGGCCGATCAAGCAGCCGTCAATCTCCATCGTCTTCTTCATCTCGAAGGCGCGCACCATCGAGACGAGACCGCGCACGACGAACGCTTCATCGTTGCGCTTGTTATAAGCGATCGCTTTGTTGCACTCGGCCTCGGCTGCCTCGAGCTCGTTCTTGCGCAGAAAGTCCTTCGCGATATCGAGGCGCTTCGCGCTCTTCTCGGCGCTTTGCTCGAGATGCTCTCCGCATGCCGCAAGTGCAAGGATCACGAGTAATCCTGACGCATTACCTGCCATACGATCGACGCTAACGCCGGCGCAAGGACGGGACAACTTCTTGCTATAGAGCGAGCGATGCAACCCGGACCGATCGAGCCCACCACGATCACCACGATCGACGCTAAAGGCGGCGCCCTCTACGCCGAGATCTTTCAGCCGAAGGGCGCGCCCAAAGGCGTCGTGCTCGTGACCCACGGCTACGCCGAGCACTGCGGACGCTACCGTGAGGTCGCCCACGTGATCGTCAACGCCGGATGGGCAGTGCTCGCGTATGACGTGCGGGGCCATGGTCAATCACCGGGTGCGCGCGGCTTTATCGATCGCTTCGACATCTACCTCGACGATCTGACGGAGGCGCACGCGGCCGCGAAAACGCTCGCACCCGGCAAGCCGATCGTCCTGCTCGGTCACTCGCACGGCAGCCTGATCATCTTGCGCGCACTTTGCGGAGATCGGCCGCCCGAGGCCGTACACGCAATTCTGTCGTCGCCCTATCTCGCGCTTCGCCTCACGGTGCCGACGCATAAGAAGCTACTCGCGCGTGTCGCGAGTCGCGTCGTGCCGGGCTTTGCCAATCCCAACGCGCTGCGCGTCGAAGATCTAACCGCCGATCCCCAGAAGCAGGCGGAGCGCCGCGCCGACACGCTGTGTTTCGATGTCGCGACAGCGCGGTGGTTCACCGAGGCGACGGCGGCCCAGGACTATGTCGCGGCGCACGCGGATCGGATCACACTTCCCACGACGTGGCTCGTCGGCGCCGACGATCCGATCGCGGATCCCGCAGCGAGCCGTCGCGTCGCGAGCAAAATGACGAAGACCGACTATCACGACCTCGTCGGCCTTCGGCACGAGGTCTTCAATGAGATAGAGCGAGGCAAGGTTTTTCTCGCGTTGACAGACAGTCTCGCGCGTCAAATTGCCCCGCTGTGATCCTCCGACTGCGGTGCGGCAAGCGCTTGAAGCTGCACGGGTAACTAGACATCTAATTGGCGAGATCAGACCAACCGCCTATACTCGTCTTATCGGCGGGTAGTGGGTACGTGGGCCGATTTTCCTCTTTGATCCTTCGGATCCTTTCAGCGTCGCAACGCCACGCGTTTCGATGCGGAGTCCCGAGATGAAGCTGTTCGCATGCATGTGCAATCAACCCCAGCGGCTATGGACCGCGCTGACGCCCGTGCGTTCAGTGCTGGTCGCGCAGCCGCCGGTGAGTCGACACGGGCTTGCGTATTCGCAAGGTGGCGACGTGCTACTCGTGCGCACGCCGAAGTCGAGCATGAAGCCCGTCGATCTCGCCGGCCCACTCGCGGAGATCCCGACCGACTGCGCGATCGGACAAGCCGTCATCGACGATCGATACGCCGGCACCGATAACACGCCGCCGTTTCGATTTCGGCGCTGGATGTTCGCGCAAGCGGGCGTTCCGGATCTCGATGCCGCCACCCCGCGGCTGCTCGAGCACATTCCGGAATACCTGCGTCGCAATTTCAAAGGCCGCACGCCTGCCGAGATGTTGTTTCACGTCTTCCTCGCGATGCTGCACGATGAAGGATCGGTCGACGATCCGAACCTTCCCGTGCAAGCGACGCGACGCGCGATGGCTGCGACGATCAAGCTCGTCAACGCAGAGCAATCGAAAGCAGGCGGCGCACCCGTCGCGCTCGGCAATATCGCGGTGAGCAATGGCCGCTCGATGGTCGTCACGCGGCTCGAGCAACCACTGCGACTGCGTCGCCTATGGGTGAACAGCGAGAAGGGCGATCGCGATGAGTCGTTCCGCGGCGTTCTGCTCATCAGCGGCGGCGATGGTGATCCGAGCCAAGGCTTCGAAGACGTGCCCGCCGATCGCGCCGTCATGATCACGCGCGATCTGCAAGTGCAGCTCGCCGATCTGAACCCCTAACGGATCACTCGATCTCGAACGTGATCTCGTCGCGCACACCCGACGCGGTGTCGGCCGCGACGACGACGGGCCCCGGAGCGAGCGCCTGAAACGACGTGACGGTGTCCAGGGCATGCGTATTCGACGGCGGAACTGAAAGCGCGATTCGCGCTTCGCCCTCGACGATGCGCCAGGTGATCGCCGGAGTGCCGAGCAGCGTGCGGCCTTGGTCGTCGAGCAGCTGCGCGGTCAGATAGCCGGTCGCGCCGGGCTTTAGACGACCTTCGTTTTCGAGCGAGAGTGCGATCTCGATCGCATGAAGATCGGCAACGTCGATCTCGGTGAAGTCCAGGAGCGCCCCGTCCGGGGAAAAGACGTGGAGCACCGTCGATCCAGCCGCAACCGCGCCGATCGTGCCGACGAATGCGTTCGGCGAATCGGCCGCCGCCGTGAGAGTCGTGACCGTCGCGACGCCGTCGGGGAATACGTCCGCTGATGCGATCGCCGAGCCGGAACGCAGCTCGAGCTCTTGCTGCTCGCCCGCGAGTAGAGGTGTGTCGAGCGCGCAGCCGAGAATGCAATTGAGACCGCTGTACGTGAACGTCACGAAGCCGCGGTCGCCGACGGTCTCGTCGCCGAGATCGAAGTCGAAATCGGCATCGCAAGCCGAGATGGCGATGGCGAGGACAGCAAGCCCGATCCGCATGGAACAAGCGTCGCGCCGCGAATGCTTGAACATCGACCGTAGATGCCGGCGAGCAGCAGCAATCTCCGGCACAACGGGGACGGTGTTACGCGATGAGTTCCGGCTTACGGGCGATACACGTCGACGATCGCGAGCGCCTTGTCGGTGATCGCGCGACCATCGCATTCGCAGATCGCGTTGTAGGTCGACGTCCCCGTGACGTCGGCGAGCCTTGGGCACCCAACACGAGCGTCGCAAATTGCTCGTAGTGGTCGGTCTCGTCGCTGTACGGTAGAGGCGGCGCTCGTCGACCGCTTGCTGCAGCCGCATGAGCTCGTCGATATCGCTGATCACGACGAGGTGCGTCGCGCCGGGAAGATCCTTGCGACACTCGTCGTCCTGCACCCACGCTCTGCGAGCGTCGACACGACCCGGTGCTTCGAGCCAGCCACGAACGCGAGGTCGTACTGCGCGGGACACGTAGCGTTGGGATCGAACGCGTCGAACGCTGCATCGTAGTGCGTAATCTCGTCGAGCCCGAACAGCTCGTCGCAGCCCGCGAGCGCGCAGAACAGCAAGACAAGCCGCACTAACTCGAGTGTATCAGCGAGCGAGCTTGTACGCGTCGGCGCGCGTTGCCTTCATCGCCTTGGGCGCGGGAGCTTTCGCGAAGTTGTCCATCGCGGCCTCGTTCGCTCGCTCGATCGCCTGCATCGCAGGTGCGTCGAGATTCTTCTCGCGCACGTCGCGCATGTTGCGCTCGAGCACCTTTTGTGCGGCCTCGTAGCCTTGCTGCTCGTACGTGATCGTCGCTTGCTCGAGCACGCGAGCCGAGCGCGCTTGCTCGACGATGTTGATCGCCTCGCGATCGATGCTCGCGGAAACTTCGGCGCTATCGGTAACGATCGTCGTCGCGAGATCGGTGCGCGCGGTGCGCGCATCGCCGCTCGTGGTGCGCCAGTCGAGCGTGAAGCGCGCGACTTGCAGCGCGCCGACGTTGCTCGGCAGCGTCGCGCGGAGCACGACTTTGCGCGTCTCGCCCGCGCGCAGATCCGCGATCGGCACCGTGACGACGCTGACGCCGTCGGGCAGCTGACGATCGCCAGGCCGCGTGCGCGTAACAGGATAACCGTACGCGTCTTCGATCACGACACCGGGCATCGGCATGATGACGAGGCTGACGCCGGTCGCGACCGTCTGCGCGAGGCCGCCGAGCTCGGTCGCGAACATCTCGGAGAGGCGCTCGGTGTCCTCGACGAAGTAATAGTGACCGTGCGCGACGTCTGCGAGCCGCGTCATCGTCACCTCGTCGAAGTCGAGGCCGACACCGACCGTCGAGATCGACATGCCGCGCGACGCGGTTTCGGTCGCGAGCTGCGCGAGCTCATTGCGATCATAAAGGCCCGAGTTCGCCTGCCCGTCGGAGATGAGCACCATGCGTCGCACGCCATTACCAAGTGGCGTGCGCGTGAGCTCGTTTGCCGCCGCTTCGATTCCGCACGAGATGCACGTGTTGCCCTCGTCGTAAATTTGTTCGATCGCCGCGCGCGCCGCGTTCTTGCCAGCTGCTGTCGCGCGCGTTATCGGAACGACGATCTCGACGCCCGACGAGTACGTGATGATCGTGAATGCATCGCGCGCCTCGAGCTCGTCGACGAGACGAGTCGCCGCCGCCTTCGCGTTCGCGAGCGGCTTGCCTTCCATCGAGCCCGAACGATCGATCACGATCGCGAGCGAGAGCGGCGGTCGCGCGTGCGCGCGTTCGCCGGGCATGCGGATCGTCACCGCGATGTCTTGTTCGCCGCCGAGGATCTTCTGCGATGTGAGGCGAGCCTGGATGATCTCGCTCTGCACATTCGTGCAGCAGTCCGAGCCGGAACGCGGACGAAGCAACAGTGCGCCGACGATTGTGGCGCTGGCAGCCGCTATCGCGAGTGATGTGCGAGCTCGTTGGGCAGTAACGACCATGGCTCCTAAAAACGAATGACTAACGGCCGCGATCTAATCGGTGAACGTAGTTAGAAGCGAAATTCGACTCAGATTTAGAGGGGATGCCACCAGGCTACTACAGTCGCCACCAGGCGACTGCCAACTTAACGAATCGACTGGAGATCAGCTGTGACCAAGTTCTAGCTTGACCTGTTGCGTCAAAATTACTAAAGCACCGCCATGACGAACGCTCAAGAACGCAAGGCGCAAGAGCGGCAGGCGCGTCGCCGAAGAATCCAAGAAGCGGCGCGTACGGTATTCGCGGAACGCGGTTATGCCGGCGCATCGATCGAATTGATCGCACGCGCAGCTCAGCTCTCGGTCGGCGCGATCTACCTCTACTTCCGCTCGAAGGAAGATCTCTACGTCTCGCTCATCGAAGACGCTCTCTGCGTGTTCGACGTCGAGATGGGTCAGGTGCGCGAGCACAGCGAGGTCGGTAAGCGTCTCCGCGAAACGTGGAGCATCTTGGTCCGCTGGGCCGAGCGCGATGCCGAAGGGCCGCGCATTCTGCGCCTGCTCGCGCAGCCCGCGATTCGCCCGCAGTTGTCGGACGAAGTCGTGAGCGCGGTGTCGGCCGGAATCAGCCGCATCCAAGATCACATTGGCGCATGCGTGGCCGACGGCATTCACGCCGGCGTGTATCGCCAAGTCAACGCGCGCGAGATCGCCGATCTCGCCTGGTCGGTTCTACTCGGCAGCCTCGATGCAGCCGAGATGGGCACGAACCTCGGCATGCCGATCGCGAGCGCGGAAGCGCCGTCGCTCAACGCGCGCACGGATCGCGCGCTGGCATTGATCGAAGCCGCGCTCGCGCCGCAGGTTGCGGCGACGCTTCGCGCAGTCGCCTAACGCTGTAACAACCCGTCGCGCCCTTACAACTCGTAGGGCGTTGGGCATGCTTTGCCGTGTGTTTGTTCGTCACGCGCGGCCGACGTAATGCAGACGGTCGTTTGTTCACCGAGTAAGCTACGCGCATGAGCCGCTTCCTCCTCGCGCTCGCGCTGGTCGCGTGCAAGACCGGCAACTACAAAACTGATTACGCGGGGCCGTTCGAGCTCCAGCTCGTGAATCAAACGAGTCGACCGATCGAGCAGGTGTTCATCTTCCCGCGCGGCGCCGCGAATCACGGCACCTCGTGGACGTCGCTGCAGCCCGGCGGGACGACGACGGTGAAGATCAAAGAAGGCATGTTCGAGCTCGTTGCGGTCAGCGCGGAGCGCCGCATCGATGCGCGCACGCGCGAGCGGCCGCAAGCGACCACGCTGCTCGAGCTCAAAGAGAAGCTGAAGTCGACGCCGCGCAAGCTGATCTTTCACGACGAGAGCGAGACGCCGATGGGTGTCGATCAGCCGGGCACGCTCGGTGTCGCGTTCCAGATCGGTCAGCCCGACCCCGTCAAAGAAGAAGCCGCGCCACAAGCGCCGTAGGAGTCTGTAGTTCATTGATACGAGCTACACGCTCCTAGCGACCGCAGCCCGAAGTTTTTGAACGCAGAGACACAGAGACGCAGAGATCGGATCGGAAAGATGATCGATTCAGATCGATCAACTTCTGATCTGATCTCTGCGTCTCGGCGTCTCGGCGTTCAATTCTTCTGGAACACGCCGTGTCCGCACAATCATGACGTCTCGATCATCGTGCACTAAAAACGGCGCGCGCCGCGCAAGCCGACGATGAGGTACGAGCTCTTGTACGTGCCCGCGTTGATCATGATGTCCTCGGGCGGATTGCGAACGGGATTGAGCTGCGGCACGGCGGCATCGGCGAGTGGCACGTTGACATCGCTGACCTTCGCGTAACCGATGGCGGCGCCGAGTTGCCAGCCTTCCGATTCGTAGCCGCCGCCGAGACCGAACATGAATTTCGGCGCGTCGACGGTGAGCACCGAGACGTATTGCGGGGGCGCGGCCGCAGTCTCGTACGCGATGCCGCCGCCGAACATGACCGGCCCGGTGTGGTACTCGACGCCGAGCGCCGGTGAGAACGAGGTCTTGTAATGGCGAGGAATCGCCATCGGGCCGATCGTGTACGTGCCGACGGTCGGAATTTGCTCGATGCGAACGTCTTCGGGCTCGATCTCGATCTCATCGTGCAGCGACCACAGCTCGACATCGAGTGCGGCCTCGATGCGTAGCTCCGGCATCGGATGTACCTCGACGCCCGCGCGCAGGATCGGCGGAAGCGTGAAGCGCATGTGGACCTTGTCACCGACGACCTGCGCGTTCTCGAACAGCGGGTTCGTCGGCAATTGCGCCGTCAGGCTGCCCGTCGCATCGACGCGTGACGGCGCCTGCAGCGAGAGCCCGAGCGTGACCGGCGCGGCAACGTCGTATTGCACGCCGAGCGATCCCGATGGCGAGAAGTAATCGCTTTGATGGATGTGAGCGAGCGCGTCGAAGTCGCGATCCTCGGGCATGCAGATCGTATCGCCGGGGCAGGCCGACAGCATGATGTTCGCGTCGATCGTCGAGACGACATCTTGCAGCGTCGCGCCGATGCGCAGCTGATCATTGATCGCGTATGCAGCGCCGAGCGTGACGAGGATGAAGCTCGAACCCGCGAGACTCACCGATGCATAGCGCTGCGTGCCACCTTCTTCGTAGCGGTGCAGCCCGCTGTACGGCGCGGTGAAGCCAGCGCCGATCACGAGCTGATCATTGACGGCGAACGACGCGGCGATCGTCGGGATCGGTTGCGTCGGCTGCAAGTTGGTGACCGCGGGCTGCACGTTGCCATCGCTATCGATGCGCGTGTATTCGACCGGCGCGTAGACGATCGCGAGGTCGAACAAGAACGCCGTCGTGCCCTGCCCGTGCGCATGCGCGAGCCCGGCGGGATCGAGCCACAGTGCATCGGCGTCGTCGGCGCCTGCGATGAACGCGCCGCCGCGCTCGAGCGTGCGCACGCCGCGGACCGGTAGCGTCATTCCTCCCGCCAGCGCTGGAGCCGTCGCGGCGAGGAGCGCTGCACCAACAAAGAGCTTCACTCACCGCCGCGTAGCACACTCGCGAAAGAGGGGCCAGCGTATCCATATGAAAGTGCAAGCATAAGCAGCGCGAATCTGTGTGAACATCCACGAGACTGCTACGTTCAACAGCTGTGAGGGTCTGCACAAAGTGCTCGACCAGGACCGAAGAGACGGGGCGGTTTTGCCCCGAATGCGGTGCGGCCCTCCTCGACCTGTCGCGCGCGCAGACCGAATCGAGCGACGAGCCGCTCGGCGATAGCTCGGCGTCGCGGTTGATCGGCATGACGATCGACGGCCAGTTCGTGATCGAGTCGATCATCGGCGGCGGCGCGTTTGGCTCGGTGTATCGCGGTCGTCAGGTCGGGCTCGATCGTCCCGTCGCGGTGAAGGTGCCGACGCACGAGATCGCGGCCGATCCGGTGATGGCCCGGCGCTTCGCGCGCGAAGCGCGATCCGCGGCGCGCATCCAGCATCCCGGCGTCGTCCAGATCTACGCGGTCGGCGAGCTCGCCGATGGCAGGCCGTACCTCGCGATGCAGCTCGTCGACGGCGAGCCGCTCGACAAGATTCTCATCGACGGCCCGATCGCGCCGGTCCGCGCGCTGCGCATCGCACGCAAGATCGCAAGCGCGCTGTCGGAGACGCACGCCTCCGATGTCGTGCATCGCGATCTCAAGCCGTCGAACATCATGTGGCGGCGCGATCGCAACGGCGACGATCGCATTACGCTCGTCGATTTCGGCATCGCCGTGTGCAAGCCCGGCAACGCCGACGCGACGCGCCTCACCGCCGGCGGCTTGATCGGCACGCCGCATTACATGTCGCCCGAGCAGGCGCACGGCGAAATCGTCGACGCGCGAGCCGATCTCTACGCGCTCGGCTGCCTGCTGTTCGAGCTCGTCACCGGCGCGCCGCCGTTCGACGGCTCCGGCTTCGAAGTCTTGCTCGCGCACCTCGGTCGCCCGCCGCCGCCACCGAGCGAGCACAACCCGAACGTTCCGGAATCGATCGATCGGCTGTGCCTCGAGCTGATGCAGAAAAAGCCAGAGGATCGTCCGCAGCACGCCGACGAGGTGGTCCAGATCATCGACGAGATCCTGCAGGACCTCGCCGGTCAGGGCACACATGCACCGACGCCGGTGCGCAGGAAGCGGAAGAAGACGAAGCCACCGAAGACGCTCGCGACGCTGCATGACCTCCCAGACGGCGCGTACCCGCGGCCGCAACGCACGCGGCGCTTGATCCTCGCGTGCGCGATCACCGCGATCGTGTTCGGCGCCGCCGGCTTTGCCGTGCGCGAGCTTGGCTTTCCGCGCGCGGCGAAGCCCGACACGCCCGACGACGTCGACACGCGAATCGGAAAAACTCAGACGTTCGTCAAGGACAACGGCGAGATGCTGGTGGAAGTGCGGGTGCCCGATCCGCTGCCGTCTGGCTACGAGGTGGGCTCTCGGCTCATCATCAAGAACAAGCTCGGTCAGCCGGTCGTCGCCGACCAGGTCGTCGTGACGATCGCCGACGAGACCGGCAAGGCAAAGGGCGTCGCCGCGCGCGCGAGCCGGCAAACCAAGGGCCGCTACTACTTCCGCTACACGTTTCCGAAGGCGGGCAAGTACCTCGTGCGCGTCTTTCCGCCGTCGATCGACAGCTCGTTCGAGATTCCTGTCGTCGTGCTGTGACGTAGGATAGAGCGGTGGGGCTTCCCAGCCTGGTGCTGATCGACGACAGCGAGGCGATCCTCGCGTTCGGTCAAGCGGTGCTGTCTCCGCACTACACGGTGATCACGGCGACCAACGGCGAGCGCGGGCTCGAGGAAGTGCGCCGCGCAAAACCGGCAGCGGTGTTGCTCGATCTGTCGATGCCGGGCATGCCCGGCGAAGAGGTGCTGCGAGCGCTACAGGCAGACGCCACGTTGCGCGAGATCCCAGTCGTGATCGTCTCGTCGGAAAAGATTCGCGGCGAAGCGTGCATCGCGGCAGGCGCAGCTGCGTATCTGCCAAAGCCCGTGCGCGCCGACGATATGATCGCGCTTGTCGGCCGCGTGATCGAGCAGTCGCGCGCGAAGCGAGCGCGCGAAGGCCTCGCGATCATCGTCGTCGGCGTCGGCCCACTCGAAGTTGGGATCCCGCTCGATGTCGTCGAGCACGTCACGTGGCAGCCGGCGACGATGCAGCTGCCGGCGAGCCCATCGTACGTCTCGGAGTTCTTCATCCTGCGCGGCGAAGCGGTGGTCGTGCTCGACCTCGCAACGCGGCTAGGTGTCGAGCACGCGCAGCCGGTCCTCGAGCGCAAGATGATCATCGTCGAGCAAGGTGGGCTGCGGCTCGGTGTGTGCGTCGATCGCGTGCGCGATCCGGAAGAGATTCCGCCGGCGGATGCGAGCCCGGTCGGCGAGGCGATGCACATCGATGGCGTGCAATCGGTCGTCAAGACATCGCGCGGACCGGTGCCGGTGCTAAGCCCGCATGCGCTGCTCTCGCGCGGCGTGCGTCGCGAGCTCGAAGATCTGCTCCGCGAGCTCGCAAAAGAGGCGCGCGAGTGACGCCGGCGATCGACGACGCAACGATCATCGCCGCCGCGGAGCTCGCCGCCGATTGGGGCGGACTCTTGCTCGAGAGCGTGTCGCTGGACATCGTGCGACGCGCGCTGCGTGCCGAGCTCGTTCGCGCCGGTTCGCTCGACAAGCTGCGCCGCCGCGTGCTCGGCCGCGACCCCGATCTCTTGCGATCGATCCGCGATGAAGTGACCGTGCGCGAGACGTACTTCTTTCGCAATCCCGATCAATTCGATGTCATCGAGCGGCTCGCGTATCAGCTACTCGCGACCGGGCGACGCGAGCTGCGCGTGTGGTGCGCGGGCTGCGCGACGGGCGAAGAGGCATACTCGCTCGCCGCGACGCTGCTGTCGGTCGCGCGCGATCCGGCGAAGATCAGCGTGCTCGCGACCGATGTCCACGAGCAGGCGCTCGCGACGGCGCGCGAAGGCGCCTATCGCAAATCATCGTTGCGCCCGTCGGGGCCCCTGCTCCATCCCGTGCTCGGCGCATTCGGCGCAGATGGCTTCGCGCAGGTCATCGAGCCGCTGCACTCGCTCGTCAGGTTCGAGCGCCACGATTTGCGCGAGGAGCCGCCGAAACCGGCGCACTTCGATCTGATCATGTGCCGCAACGTGCTCGTGTACTTCGCCCGCGATGTCGCGCGCGATGTGTGCGCACGCCTCGCATCGGCGCTCGCGCCCGACGGCATCCTCGTGTTCGGTGCGATGGATATCGATGGCAGCGACGTGCCGATGCTCGTGCGATGCGGCCGCGCCGAGCATCAGACGTTTCAACTGCCGATGAAGCCGCAGGCGCGCGCGCCGGCGGTGCGGCGACCTCCATCTGACGAGCCGCGCCCGCGAGTCGATCGCGTGGCAGCGGCAATCGAAGCACACCGCGCGGCGCTCGTGCTCGTCGAGCGCGGTCGACGGCAAGATGCCGACCGTGCGCTTCGCGACCTCACGCAGCGCTATCCCGACTACGTGCCCGGCTTGCTCGAGCGCGCGCTGTTCGATGCGCGACATGGCGATTACGCCGTCGCGACCGAGCGCATGCGTGCCGTGCTCGGCGCGACCCGAGAGCTGCCCGCCGATGCGATGATTCCCGGCGTCGAGGCACTGCCGGCGAGCTTCTACGCGAGCTCCGCGCGCGAGTTCCTCCGCCGGTATCCCGATCCGAGCCGGTCCGGAGAAGCGCAGCGCCGCCCGCCAGGGGAACCGGCCGGTCCGGGAAGCCCGGACCGGCCGGCGGCGCGAGCGAGGACCGGCGAGGAGGATAACGACAAATGACGCGTGGCATTCGCAGCCGCGCCCGGCCCGAGCTCGACGAGCGCACGCGCGAGTTGCTCGAGCGTCGCGCCGAACGCCTGCGCGCTGTGCCGCCGACCGTCGTCGACGAAGAAGTCGCATGGATCGCGGAGTTTCCCGTCGGCGACGAACGCTACGCGTTGCCGCTCGCGGCGCTGCGCGCGGTCGTGCCGCTTCGCCGCGTCACACCGGTGCCGCTATCCAAGCCGCACGTGATCGGCATCTTGCGCTTTCAGGGACGCATCGTCACGGCGGTGAGCCTCGCATCGCTGCTCGGCGTGAAGGGCTGGAGCCAGGACCCGGCGGTCTTGCTCGTCGTCGATCCAGGATGGGGACCGCTGACGGCGCTCGATTGCGAGCAGATTCCCAAGCCGACGACCGTGCCGGCGAGCGTGATCGAACAAGCGCGCGCGCATGCGAGCGGTCCCATCATCGAGATTCCTGCCGGCACCGAAATGATCCATTACCTCGAGCTCGGTCGCCTGCTCGATCGTCGAACGGGGGCACGCGGTGGATCGTGATCCAACCTCCGACGCGCTGATCCAGGCGTACATCAACGAGGCGCGCCAGATCTGCCAGCAACTGACGCGCGACGTGCTCGAGCTCGAGCAGCCCGCGCTCGATGACAAGCTGCGCGGCAAGCGCTACGAGGAGCTCGCGCGCGGCCTCCATACGCTCAAGGGCAACTCCGATACGTTTGGCTTTCACGATCTCGCCGAGCTCGCGCATCGGCTCGAGGACATCGTGCTGCCGCTGCGCAACGAGTTGCGCGTGATTCCCGCCGAGCTCGCCGATGTGTTGCTGCGCGCGATCGATGTCTTCACGACGCGCGTGACGAGCAGCAATGCAGCATTGCCGAGCCTCGATGGACTCTACGAGGAGCTTGCGCGAGTCGTGCCGAGCGCGAAACCGGCGATGCCCCGCGTCACGGTGCCGCCTCCGTTTGCAGCCGTGGAGAGCGAAGAGGTCGATCTCGAAATCGAGCAAGATGGTTGGCGCGTCGGCACGCGGCACGTCGTGTCGCTGATGGCCGATATCGAAAGGCTGCGCGAGATCCGGCTGCGGCTCGACGAGCAGCGTCGCAACGTCGCTCGCGTGCTGCGCGCAGTGGTGAAACTTCCCGGCGATACCGACGACGCGCGCCTCGTGCTCGCGGCGCTCTCGCACGGCCTCGCTACCGATGCGGCCGAGACCGGCGAGCTCATCGAATCGTTCGAGCACCAGGTCAAGGCGATTGCCACGCTGCCGCTCGCGACGATCCTCGATCCGCTGCGCCGCGCCGTGCGCGATCTGTGTCGAACGCTCGGCAAAGAAGCGCGGCTGTCGGTCGTCGGCGCCGAGATGTCACTCGACCGTCGCATCCTCGACGCGCTCAAAGGCCCGCTCGTTCACCTCGTGCGCAATGCCGTCGACCATGGGCTCGAACCGCCCGACGAGCGGATTCGGCGCGGCAAGCACCGCGAGGGCTCGATCGTGATCCGCGCCGAGCAGCACGGCAACATGCTGCTGCTCGAGATCGAAGACGACGGCAACGGCTTGGATGACGACAAGATTCGCGCGCAGGCGATCGCGCAAGGCATCCTCACCGAGGACGAGGAGCTGTCGTCGCGCGATCTGCAGCAGCTCGTGTTTCGGCCCGGGTTCTCGACGCGCAACGAGGTCAGCGAGATTTCGGGCCGCGGCATCGGCCTCGATGTCGTGCGCGCGAAGCTGCAGGCGCTCGCCGGCACGATCGAGATCCACTCGACGCCGCGGCAGGGCACGCGCTTCGTGCTCACCGTGCCCGCCGACCTCGGCTCGACGGCGGTACTCGTCGTCAGCTGCGACGATCACCAGCTCGGCATTCCGATGCTCTCGATCGAGACGCTGCGCACCGTGCAGCCCAATGATCTGCGCACCGGCCGCTCGACCGTGCGGCTCGAGCACAACGGCCAATTGCTCGTGCTCTACGACCTCGGCGCCGTGATGGGACTGCGTCCCGCCGCCGTGCCGGCAACCGGCAAGCCGGTGCTGATCGTGGCCGCGCGCGGGCGGCGCGTCGCGCTGTGCATCGACGAGCTCATCGGCGATCGCGACCTCGTCGTGCGACCGTTGCCGCTCGAGATCAAGGATCTACCAGCGTACATCGGCGCGGCGACCCTCGCGCAGGGCGAGCTCTTGCTCGTGCTCTCGCCCGAGTTCCTGACGCAGACGCGCGCGACCGAGGCGCCTGCGCTGACCGCCAAGCGCGTGCTCGTCGTCGACGATTCGCTGACCGCGCGCGCACTTCATCGCACGATTCTCGAATCGGGCGCCTACGCGGTCGATACCGTCGGCAGTGCGCGGCAAGCCCTCGAGCATTTGCGCCACGCATGGTACGACGCAGTCGTGGCAGACGTGCGGATGGCCGGGATGGATGGCTACGATCTCGTCGCCGAGTTGCGCGCGCGCAACGAGCTGCGCGAGCTGCCCGTCATCCTCGTCTCTGCGCACGACACCGATGCGGATCGCGTGCGCGGTCTCGCCGCGGGCGCCGATGTATTTCTGTCCAAGAAAGAGTGCATCTCGGGGCGGCTACTCTCCGAGGTCGGCGCTGTGATCGCGAGAAAGGAGCGAGCGTGAACAAGACGCGTGTGCTTGTCGCCGAGGATTCCGTCGCGATGCAGACGGCGCTGATGACGCTGCTCGGCGAGGACCCGCGCATCGAGGTCATCGGCTGTGCGAACGATGGCGCGCAGGCGGTCGAGCTCGCGCTCGCGCTTCGCCCCGACGTGATCACGATGGACATCTTGATGCCCAACCTCGATGGCGTGGCCGCGATCGAACGCATCATGCGCAGCGCGCCATCGCGTATCCTCGTCGTCAGCTCCGTCGCCGACGACAAGCAGGTCGATCACAGCTTCCGCGCGATCCGCGCGGGCGCGCTCGAAGTGATCGGCAAACCGAGCAGCTCGCGGCCCGAGGCGCTGCGCGCGTGGGGCGCGCGTGTGCGTGAGGCAATTCTGCTCATGGCCGAGGTGCCGGTCATCACGCGGCGCACGACGCGCGCGATCACCCACACCGGGCATCGCATCGATGTGTGGGGAATCGCCGCCTCGACGGGCGGCCCGGCCGCACTCGCGACGCTGCTCGGCGCGCTGCCACGCAATCTGCCGGTGCCGATCTTCATCGCGCAGCACATGGCGGATGGCTTCACCGATGGCCTCGTGCGCTGGCTGTCGGGCATCACACAGCTGCGCGTGCTCGCCGCGACCGAAGGTCTCGTCGCGCGCGCCGGTCACGTTTACTTCGCGCCGAATCGCCGCGATCTGGAGATCGATGCCGAAGGTGTGATGCATGTCCCGCAGCCGAGCACGTCGCACACGCCATCGGGCGATCGGTTGCTCGAATCGCTCGCGCTCACCTATGGCTCGCGCGCCGGCGGCATCGTGCTCACTGGCATGGGCGACGATGGCGCGGCTGGTTTGCTTTCGATTCGCCATGCGGGCGGCGTTACGCTCGCCCAGTCGCGTGAAAGTTGTGTGGTGTTCGGTATGCCTCAAGCCGCCATCGAGCGTGGCGCCGCGAACGATGTGTTATCGCTCGAGGGCCTCGTCGAGGCCATCAAGAGCCTCGCTTCCATGTTAGAAAACAGGACGGGAGGACGCACATGATCGTCATGGTCGTGGAAGACAGCTCGGCGATGAGACAGCTCGTCTGCCACGCCTTGCGCAAGATCGACAACATCGTGCTTGTCGAAGCCACCGACGGCGCGAACGCGCTCGAGAAGCTCGCCGAGATTCAGCCCGATGTGATCGTCACGGATCTCAACATGCCCGTGATGGACGGCATGACGCTCATCCGCAACATCCGCACGCGCGAGAACTTGGCGAAGACTCCGATCATCGTGCTGACAACCGAAGGCGCTCTCACGGATCAAGAGAAGGCAAGCTCGCTCGATGTGGCGGAGTACGTGACCAAACCGATCCGGCAAAACGAGCTCGTCGAGGCGGTGACCCGCGTCGCAACGGGGCAGAAATGACCGGTGACGGTGACGATCGCCGACGCGAAGAACGCCATCCCGTTGTGCTGCGCGTCGATTACGACGACGCCAACGATCTGATCTCCGACTACACGGAGAACCTGTCGAACGGTGGCACGTGTGTCTCTGGTAATCGTCAGCTGCCCGTCGGCACCGAGGTCAAGCTCGCGCTGTCGTTCCCAGGCCTCGTCGAGCCGATTCGCCTCGATGGTGTCGTGCGATGGACGAAGGCCGGTGACGAGCCCATGATCGGCATCGAATTCGCCGAAGGTGCCGCGCGCGATGAGCTCGCCGCGATCGTCGAGCGCATTCGAGAAAACGATCCAGCGCTCGTCAAACGCACGCTCAAGGTCCTCGTCATCGAGGACAACACGCACGTCGCCGAGCTGATCGGCAACTCGCTCGGCCGAGGCTCGTCGGGTCTCGGCAAGAACATCGCGCTCGACTTCCGCACCGCCAAAGATGGCCGCGAGGCGCTCGAGCTCTTGCGCTCGAATACGTTCGACGCCGTCATCGTCGACATCTACCTGCCGATCCTCGACGGCGCGAGCGTCATCTCGACAATCCGCGGCGAGCTCAAACAGCGCAAGCTGCCGATCATCGCCGTTTCCGCTGGTGGCGACTCCGCGCGCGCGATGGCGATGCAGGCCGGCGCCGATATCTTCATCGACAAGCCGATGCGCCTTCGCCAGGTCGTCGATACGATGCGCACGCTCATGAAGCTGGAGTCGAAATGAGCCGGCGCGTCCTCGTCGTCGATGACAGCACCTTCATCTGCCTTGCCGTCGCCACTGCACTGCGCGACGCGGGCTACGACGTCGACATCGCAACCGACCTTTGGGCGTTCGAAGACGGCGATGGAAAAAAGGCGCCCGACCTCGTGATCATGGATGTCGTGCTCCAAGAGGCATACGGCGACGAGATCGCGGAGCTCTTGCGCGCGACGCGCGGCCTCTCCTGCCCCATCCTGCTGTTCTCGGCGCTGCCGGAATCCGAGCTCGCGGATCGCGCGAAGGATGCCGGCCTCGATGGCTACATCACGAAGCGTCAGGGCATGCCCGCACTCATCGCGCGCGTGAACGAGCTCCTCGGCGGCAAAAAGCCGGCGCAGGTCTCCGACGACGCACTCGCCACGTTCAAGATCGTCGCGCGCCAGCGCGTGCGTCGTGTCGTCCACGTGCTTGCCCAAGCCGCCCAATGGTCGGCCGCCGCGATCGCAGCCGAGATGCAAGCGCTCGCCGGCGATGCCGACCTCGTCGGTGCGACCGAGATCGCAAACGCTGCGCGCTCGTGCCGCGAAGCCGTCATCAACCAGGGCTCGGCCGGCTGGACGCCCGTCATCGGAGCCTCGATCAGCGCGCTCACCACGCTCGTCGATGACAAGCAGCCCCGCGCGCGCAAGCTCCTCGTGATCGAGGACCGCGACCAATCGCGAGAGCTCGTGCCGCTGTTCGATGCGGCCGGCCACGTCGTGTTCGAAGCGCGCACCCTCGCCGAAGCGCGGCAGAAGCTGCGCACCACCGATTACGACGCGATCGTGCTCGACCTCGCTGTCGACCGCGGCAGCGGCGCCGAGCTCATCTCCGAGATCCGCGCCCGGATGCCGGCGACAAAGCTCGCCGTCGTCGGTGGCGAAAACAAAGCGGCCGACGCCGCGATCGCGCGCGAGCTAGGGACATCGAAGATCGCCGAGCGCGTGATGAGCCTGCTCAGCTAGTTCGGCGCGAGGCACTGCGCCTTAATAATCGCGTCGGGCGGCACCACGGCGCGCTCGATCGCGAGCTTGAGATGCGTGCCGCTCGTGCACGTGAGCGCGTCGGTTTCGATCGCCCAACACGGCTTATTCGTCGACGAGCTCGGCGACGTCGCGTTGTCGCACTCGGCCAGCAAGGTCTCCATCTGCGTCGCGGTGACGATCTGCGAAACCGAGCATTCATACTGAGCGCCGGGTGTCGCCGTGTCGATATCGGCCAGATTGCCGTCGATGCATGTCGCGCCCATCGACGCCGCAAACTCGTACATGACGACGTGCGTTGTCACAGGCCCAGACGACCCCGAGGAGTCATCTGCACAGGCGGCGAGAAGGGCAGCGAGGACCAAGGCGCGGCGCATGTCTCAAAGACTCGCATGCCGGGCCGAGGTTGCGTTGCCCAAACGCGCGCGGTCGGCGAAGCTCGCCGCGCATGACCTGCCGACACCTTGCCACCCTGAGCGCGGGCTGCGACACCGCGTTTACGGTCGATGCATCGCGCGTGACGTTTGGCCGCGGCGCGCTTGCCGAGGTCGGCGATCGCGCACGGGCGCTTGGCATGCGGCGCGTTGCGCTGATCACGGATGCGCGGCTGCGCGCATTGCCGTGGTTCGAGCACGTGATGCAGTCGCTGACGGCGGCGGGTGTCGACGTGGCCGTCTTCGATGAGGTCGCGATCGAGCCGACGGATGTCAGCTTCGAGGCGGCCGCCGGCTTCGCTCGTGACGCGAAGCCCGATGGGTACGTTTCACTCGGCGGCGGCTCGGTGATCGATACGTGCAAGGCGGCAAACCTGTTTGCGACGTATTCGGCACCGCTGCGCACGTATGTCAATGCGCCGATCGGTGATGCGCGGCCCGTGCCGGGCGCGCTGCTGCCGCACATCGCGTGCCCGACAACGTCGGGAACGGGGAGCGAGGTCACCGGCATCGCGATCTTCGACTGGCTCGAGCACCACGCGAAGACCGGCATCGCATCGCCGCGGCTGCGGCCGACGGAAGCGATCATCGATCCGCGCACGACGAGCACGCTACCGGCGGGCGTCGTCGCGGCGAGCGGAATGGATGTTCTATGCCACGCCGTCGAGTCGTTCACCGCTCGTGGCTACGCGCAACGTGCTGCGCCGGCGGTGCCGAGCGCTCGACCGATGAGTCAGGGCAGTAACCCGTGGAGTGACCTCGGCTGTCGTGAAGCGATGCGGCTCGTCGCCGCGTATCTCGCGCGGGCCGTTCACGATGCCTCCGATGCCGAAGCGCGCGAACAGATGATGTGGGCCGCGACGCTCGCCGGCATCGCGTTCGGCAATGCGGGTGTTCACGCGCCGCACGCGATGGCGTATGCGGTCGCCGGTCGCGTCCGCGACTTCGCGCCGGCCGGGTACCCGAGCGCGCCGCTCGTGCCTCACGGCATTGCCGTTGCCGTCAATGCACCGGCCGTGTTTCGTCGCTTCGGTGAATTCTGTCCTGAACGTCATCTCGAGGCGGCCGCGCTGCTCGGCGCCGATACGCGCGGCGAGACCGCCGGTGGTGAGCTGCTCGCCCGGCGAATGTTCGAGCTCTCGCGCGCGATCGACATTCCCAATGGCATCGGTGGTGTCGGCTATCGCGAGAGCGATATCGGAGACCTCGTCGCGGGCACGCTGCCGCAGCAGCGCCTGTTGGCGAATGCGCCGTGCGATGTCGACGCGCGCTGCCTCGAAACGCTCTTCGCAGAGGCGCTGCACTATGCCGACTGAACGTCCGACGATCGACGCGTACCCATACGTCACGCCCATAACGACGCGGTGGAACGACAACGACATCTACGGGCACATCAACAACGTCGCGTTCTACAGCTTCTTCGATACAGCTGCGAATCGATACCTGATCGAGCGCGGTGGCCTCGATATCGCGAACGGCGCCGTGATCGGGCTCGTCGTCGAGTCGAAGTGCTCGTATCACGTTCCGCTCGCGTATCCGCAGACGCTCCGCGCAGGCGTGCGCGTCGAGCGGCTCGGCACGCGCGCTGTCACGTACGGCATCGCGGTCTTCGCGGAGGGTGATCCGCAGGCCGCTGCGCACGGCTACTTCGTGCACGTGTTCGTCGATCGCGCGACGCGAACGCCGGTGGCAATTCCCGCCGAGCTGCGCAGCGCGCTCGAAGCACTCCAGTAACCGACGGTTGGCCGCGGTCAGCGGCGTTCGGGAGAGCGAATCCGTTCTGCTGTCGTGTCGCGTCCGGGCGTGGGCGTTGTGCAGGTCGCGAGCGCGCGAGACAAGTCTCGCGGGCCGCGAGCGCGGGCGGCGGGAGGGTTTCATTGATCGTTGTCGCGTGACGGGCGTGCAGAGCGCGATCGTTTTGCAGTCGCGATCGGCCGACGAGATCGCGAAAAAAGTTTCGGTGAAGAGAAATTTGTTGTTGACACGATATGCGAGCGACGGCGCGCGTGTTCGGCGCGGTCATCCCGATCGATCACGAGACGCGATGACTTCGCGTGTGCGTGCGTTGAATGAGCCAGCCGTCGATTCGCGACGAGGAATTGCAAATCGTCGCTCAGCGCGCAAACGGTGGCATCGAAAATCTTCGTGCTAGATGTCGACGCATGTTGAGGGACGAACGTGTCGACGTTGCGCCCACGTGGGCGCAGGAGGCAACCAGTGTTGGCTATCGCGAGATCGATCGGCAGCTGCGATCGATCGCGAAGCGACGCGCGGGATTGGATGTCGAGGAAGCGCGCTGGCTTCGCGAAGCGGCGAAGCTACGCATCTGGCGAAAGCTCGGATTCTCGACGGTGCTCGAATATCTCGAGGACGTCTTCGGATACGCGCCACGTACCGCGATGGAGCGACTACGCGTCGCGAAGGAGCTCGGCGAGCTCCGCGGTCTCGAAGAGGAGCTTCGTCACGGGCGCATGTCGTGGTCCGCGGCGAAGGAGCTCAGTCGCGTGATGACGCCGGCAACCGAGGCGGCGTGGCTCGCGCGTGCGCGCGGCAAGAACCTGCGAGACATCGAAGAGCTCGTCGCAGGTCGCAAGAAAGGCGACGAACCGGACGCGCCGCAGGATCCCCAGCTGATGACACGCACGTTCGTTGTCGAGCTGCCGCCGCGTGTCGATGCGCTCGTGCAGCAGTGTCGCGCGGCCGCCGCCGACGAGCTAGGGCATCACATCGAGGACGTCGATCTCATCGAGATGTTGTGCCGGGCATTTCTGCAGCCGAGCGCAGCGAACGGTAAGCCGCCGCAGCCCGCGCATCGTGTCGTGATTCATCGTTGCGACGACTGCAATCGCGCGTGGCAAGACAGCCGAGGACGACGCGTACCCATTGAGGCTGATGCGACTCGCCTCGCCGAGTGCGATGCAGATCTCGTCGATGAGGACGGCAAGACCGCGAAGTCGATCCCGCAACGCATTCGCAAGCAGGTCTGGGCTCGCGATCGTGGCCGTTGTCGCGTACCCGGCTGCCGCGCAGCACGCAAGCTCGGGCCATCATCAACTCCTGCACGACGGTCGTTTGTCGATTTCGGGCCGCGCGCCCGACGAGCTGCGCTTCGAACGCGATGGCAGGCCGTTGTCGCAGGCTCCGATCGTGGTCGACAAGCCTTCGCGTTCGCCTTCGCCGGCGCCTCGCGTTGCGGCGGACGCGGCGGACGCAGCGAACGCGGCAAACGACGCGAATGCGGCGCGCGCGGCGCACGTGGCGAACGCGGCCTCAAGATCGAAGCCGACACGCTTCGACGAAGTCGTGGTGTTCGAGCAAGCGAAACGCGCGCTCGTGGACCTCGGCTACAAGGCCCGCGCCGCGCATCAAGCATTGCTCGAGGTCCGCGCCCACGCGGGCGCAGACTCCAACGTCGCGTCGCTTGTGAAGGCGGTGCTCGCACGCGGCGGAACCGAGCCGATTGACGACGACGACAATATCAAGCTCGCAACCAAAGCGCTCACGCAGCTGGGTTACCCACCGAAGCTTGCCAAGGCAGCTATCGACGCAGCCTGCTCCGCCATAGGCGCAGACGCTGATCTCGAGATATTGATCCGCGAGGCATTACGTCGCTGCGCATAGCGGATCTGCGATGGCCATCTCGGAACCGCGTCGGTCGATCGCGCCTGCAGAACGTTCGCGCTCTGCACGTGCGCCACGCGACATCGATCAACGAAACCCTCCCGGGAGGCTCGCGGCAGCAAAGCGCTCACGCTCTCGTCACGCGAGACTTGTATCGCGTGTGCGCGACCTGCAGAACGCCCACGCCCGGACGCCACACGACAGCACAACGGATTCGCTCTCCCGACCGCTGCTGACCGCGGCCATAAGACTCGGGACCTGCTCGTCGTCGCGTACGCCCACGTGTGCGGAGAGTGATCTGCCGCGTGTCTCTTTAATCTTGATCTCGGAACCGCGCCGGTCGGTCGCGGGACCTGCAGAACGCCCCGCCCAGCAGAACGGATTGGCTCTCTCGACCGCTGCTGACCGCGGCCATAAGACCTGCTCGTCGTCGCGTACGCCCACGTGGGCGGAGAGTGATCTGCCGCGTGTCTCTTTAATCTTGATCTCGGAACCGCGCCGGTCGGTCGCGCCTGCAGAACGCCTGCGCTGTGCACGCGCGCGCACGCGACATCGATCAACGAACAGCGGCGGGGAACTTCGGATCCATTCGTCGGCCACAGCATAGACACGGTCGTGTCGTTGCTCTCCGATCGGGTGGACGGCTCGGGCTTTACGTCCTCGCACTCCTACGGCGCGACCGACGACCGATGCCCCTCACCGATGTATCTGCCACACAGCAGGAAGCGAGTGGTCGAGGTCCGCCAAGCTGGCCTGAATCTCACGGATGATCGCGCCAAGAAGGCCGGACGCGAGAAGCCCCGGCCCGAGGGGACCAGATGAATTCTCACCGACCGGAGGCAGCTTTCGTAGAGCGGCTTCGGTCGCCGCGGACATGCGGTCGAGCTGCCAGCGAATCTCCTCGCTGATCGCCTTCGGCCGATCGGCGGCGGCGAGTCCAGCGGCCTTGGCGGCATACGCTGCGGCACCTAGGGCATGCGCGCCCATATGAGGAATCGCAGCAGCTTGCCCTGCCGCTCGAGCAGCAGCCGCCGCGGCAGCACTCACATCGCGAGCGGCGCCGCCAGCAACAAAGCGGCGGCGGATCTCTTCTGCAACGTTAAGCTCGCCACGCGCAAACGCCCGTGTTCGAGCGATTGCATCTCGAGGGCGGCTGTCCTTTGGAGCCTCCGCTTCGAACAATCCCAGCACTCGCTCCGCGCAATCCGCCGCCCACGCCGCGACAATACGCCGGTCAACTTCGCTCAGCGTCTGCGGAGAACGCACACCAGATTCTGCCACTACGTTTCGGCCAACGCCGCTAACGCGCGACGCCGTTACACGCGGTAGCTACCGACGATCAGCGACACGCGATTCGACACGGCCTTGAGCACGTTGCCGGCTTCGGTCGTCGCTTCGAGGCGCGTGACGGTCGCGTTCATCAGCTGATTTAGATCCGCGACGGCGGCCGAGATTTGCGTGATGCCGGCATTCTGCTGGCTCACCGCGGCGGCGATTTGGCGAACTGCAGCCGAGTTGTCCTTCACGATCGTCGACAGCTCGCGCAGGTTTTCGCCGGAGGCGCGGACCTGAACGAGACCCGTCTCCATTTTCTCGGCACCCTTTTCGGTGATCGAAACGGCCGAGCGAATCGCAGCACTCAGATCGTCGAGGATCTCGCGCACGCGATTCGTGGCCTGGATCGACTGATCGGCGAGGCTCCGGATCTCGCGCGCGACGACGGCGAAGCCCTTCCCGTGCTCGCCCGAGCGCACCGCTTCGATCGCCGCATTGAGCGCGAGCATGTTCGACTGGTCGGCGAGGTCTTTGACGGTTTCGGTGATGACACCGATCTGACGCGTGCGCTCGGTGAGGCTCGTGATTCGCTCGGCGATTTGCTCGACCTGCTCGCGGATATCGGTGAGACCGCCGAGACTCTTTTCGATCGCTGCTTCGCCTGCGCGACTGATCTCGTCGGCACGCTCGGCGACACGCAGCACGGTCTCGGCCTTTTGGGCGGCGAGCAGCGACGTCTGCTTGATCTCCTGGACGGTGACCTGCGTCTCCTGGAGCGCGGCGGCCTGGCGACTGATCGATTGATGTTGTTCCGTCGTGGAAGACCCGAGGTTTTCGACGGACTCGGTGAGCAGGCGCGTCGATTCTTTGAGACTCGCCGGAATCTCGCGCAGACGTTCGACCATCTTCGAGAACGTGGCTGCGAGCTGTCCGATCTCGTCGTTGGATTCGATTTCTATCTTTTGCGTCAGATCGCCTTCGCGCACGATGCGATAGACGACGGAGTTGAGCGTGTTGATGGGCCGCACCATGCGCCGCGCCATCCACACCGAGATGAAGACGGCGGCGCCACCGAACACGAACACGAGCGCGACCATGAGCAGCAGCGAGCGGCGAACGGGCGCGTAGGCTTCCCCCTTGTCGACGACGGCGAGGTAGACCCAGCCCGCTTCGCGACCGCCGGATGCGATGACGGCGACCTTGTCACCGACGTCGGCGATCTGGCGATCGCCTGCTGCCTTGATCATCTGGCGCACGGTCTCGGCGCGCGTGCCACCGGCACTTGCGTGACTGTCGAACAGGACCGTGCCGTCGTTGCGCGCCACGATGACTTCGAAGCTCGAGTAGCCGTTCGCGACGGCGCGCACGACTGCCGGATCGACACGCTCGGCGACGCGATTGGTGAAATCGAATGCTGCCATCAGCACGCCGATTTGCTTGCCGTCGACCGGCGACTCGACGGACTGCGCGAAGTGCAGGATCTGATCGCCGAGGATCGGATCCTGACGCTCGACGCCTTCCGTCGTGATCTTGTCGGCGAGTGCGGCCTTGAACCATGGCGAGGCGGCGATCGTCGGCGTTTGCGCCGCGTAGCGATCGCGCAGCGTCGGCGAGTTTGCCGAGACTGCGCGGCCGTCGGGGGTGAACAGCACGAGCGCGCGAAATTGCGGGTAGCGATCCTGCAGGTCGCGCAGCACCGCATCGCTCTTGTCGTACGAGTTGTAGATGAGCGCGCCGCGAATGATCGCGTCCTCGGACCAGCTCTCGGCGTTCTTGCGGCGCTCGGCGATCGAATTCTCGACGAGCTGCTGTGCACTCTCGGCATCGGCCGCGAGGACCGAGTTGACCTGCTCCGTGAGCGTCATCTGGTACTGCGGCACGACGATGAGGCCGAGCAGGACGAGCGGGATGAGCGTGAGAGCGACTACCGAGAGAGCGAGCCGGTTGCGAAAGCTGCGTTGGGTCGTCGTCTTAGCGTCGGCCATGCGACTCCTAGAGCTTGTCCATCGCGAGTCCCACCGTGAGGGCACCGATCACCGTCTTGCCGTCGGAGACGGGAACAGAAACCTGCACCGAGTAGGTCTGCGACGAATCGTCGAACTTCGGTTTGTCGATGAACTCGGCACCTTTGCCATCGGCGTAGGACTTCTGCCACTTGTCTTCGTCGCCTTGCCAGAAGTCAGACGTCTTCGACGTCGCGCAGACGATTGCGCCTTGATTGTCCATCGCGAAGGACTCGACAAGCGCGGGCATCTCTGCGGTGTATTTCGCGAGCGCCTTCGCGCAGCCGCTCTCGAGATACGGCTTCATTTTGTCGATGACGCCGCGCGCGGCGCTCCACTCCTTGTCGAGCGCCTTGATGTCATCGAGCTTCATCTTCTTGCCGTTTTGGGCCTGCACGGCTTTGACGACGGCCGGGTCAGCCGCGATCTTTTTGATCGTCGGCATCGCGCCCTGCACCTTTGCCGAGGCGTCCGCCGGCTCTGGCGGCTTCGCTGCCGCGGCATCGACCTCGACAAGCTTCTCCGGCACGACGGCCGCGGAACCCGAACCCGCCGGTGGCTGATCAGGCGTCTTCTTCTCGGACTTGCATGCGCACAGCACTGCGCAAAGCAACACTGTCCGGAACCCCGAAGTCCTCATCGGGGTCGATGGTAGCCGAAAACGGGAGCGTTACTCTTTCCCGCTCGCCTCTTCTTCGGAGAAGTTGACCTTGCCGCTATAGCGCTCGCCCTCGCCGATGATCTTGAACCGGCCGCTGGCCAGGACGTTGCCCTTGTTCTCGATCGTCATCAGCAGCTCTTTGTTCACGCCGAACGACTTCTTATCGAGCGTGATGTTCGAAACGATCGTCTTCTGACCGCGCTCGTCGTTGAACGCTTCGCTCGCGCCGAGCAGCTGCTGCTGGCCACGGCCGACCTCGTAAAACTTCACGACGTACTCGACGTCGTTGAGAGGCGTCTTGAGGAAAGCCGCGAAGTAGATCTTCCAGCCCTTCTTCTCCGCATCCTCCTTGAACGTGTTCGACGACTGCTTGCGCACCTGCGCGATATAGGCGTCCTTGCTGCGCGAGCTGAGCGGGAAGCGCTTTTGCGACATCATGATCCGGCCTTTGAAGACCTGATTCGGATCACCCGCGATGGAGCTCGATGCAAACAGCCCGACAACAACAGTAGCGATGAAGAAGATGCGGAGTTTCATCGTTATCGATCTTACACGATCACGTATCGAGGATCTGGCGGATCGCTTCGAGAGAAGCGCGATCAGGAGCATCCGGACCGTCGATACGTTTTGCGATTTCTACTGCGTGTCGTGCAAGCGCGCGATACAGCTGAGCTACGTCAGGCTTGTCTTTCAATGCATCTAAATGTCGTTGAATCGTTGCCGCGTCGCCACGTCGAATAGGGCCTGTAAGGCCGTCCGTTGCGCCCTTTTGGGACACGTTGCGTAATGCCCCTTCTGCAAGGGGAACGAGTGCCTGCGCCGCCTGCGTAGGCGACACGCCCGCACCTGCGAGCACCTGCGCCGCTGCGTCGATCGCGCTGACGATATAGTTCGACGCGAGCGCAGCCGCGCAGTGGTACGAGGCCATCTGCGTGCTGTCGAGCCCGAGCACGATGCCGCTGAGCGCGTGCACGAGCTTGCCGGCCGTCGCGCGACCGACCTCGTCACCCTCGACGCCGAACACCGTGCCTTTGAGCGAGCGCATCGCGGCGCGACCATCTGCAATCGCCTGCAGCGGATGCAGCGTGCCGATACCGCCGACGACACTCGCGACATTGCCAAGCGCTTCACGCGCCGCGACGGCGCCCGAGCAGTGGAGCAGCACGTGGCGCTTGCCGATGAGACCGGTGCCGACGAGCACCTGCGCGACCTCACCGATGACCCCGTCGCGCACCGCGAGGATCACGACCTCGGCTTCGAGCAAAATATCCGGCGGCGCCGACGAGAACGCTGCGACGCCCGCAGCGGCGCCCGCGGCACGCGCGGCCGGCGGCCTTCGCGCCCACAGGCCGAGCACCGGCACGCCGGCGAGGCGCAGCGCGCCGGCGAGTGCCGTCGCGACTGGACCAGCGCCGACGAGAAACGTGGTGGGATTGCGCGCCGTCATGAGTAGAGACCGTGGCGGGCGATATACCGCAGGACGGTCTGCGGCAAAAGCGTCGCTGCGGCGGGGTCGTGCACGGCGAGCATTTCGCGGACGCGAGTCGCAGAAATTTCGGGCATCACGACACCCGTCGCGACGCTGCCGGCCGGCAGCTCGTACCCACCGCGACCGATCACGATCAGCGGCGCGCGCCGCGTGACCTCGTCCCAGCGATGCCACTTGTCGGTCTCGCCGAGGATGTCGGCGCCGACGACGAGCCGCAGCTCGATATCAGGAAATTTCTCGGTCAGGTGATCGATCAGATCGAGTGTGCGACTCGCCACGAAGTCCGGCTTTGCCGCGAGCTCCTCTTCGGCGCGGCTGACGATCGCGCGCGCGCCAAGCGGCGCCGCTGCGAGCTCGCACATCGCGACGCGATGATCGTACGGCACGAGCTGTTTGCCGAACGCGTGCGCATACGTCGGCACGAACCAGACTTCATCGACCTGCGTCTCGAGCACGTACAGCGCGACGAGCTGGTGCGCGACGTGCGGCGGGTTGAAGCTGCCGCCGAACAGGCCGACGCGCCTCATGTGTACAAGAGGTACGCCGCCCTCTCCTCCGCGAACGTGCCTTCGTCGCGCGGCCAGCGCTGCGCCATGTCGTCGAGACTTGCGCCTGCCTCGATGCCCTTGCGAATCGCATCGCTGCCTGCGAGCAGATCGATCGCCGGAATCTTATCGACGAACTCGTACGCCTTTTCACGCCAGCGAAATTGCGCGGGGTTCTGATCGTGCGCCGCCTTGAGAAATGCAACGCCGGTGCGATACGGGCGAAACGCCTCGGCGTTCGTCACGTGCAGCTGGACGCCGCCGACCGGCGTGCGCGCGTGCTTCTGAAACGTCGGCGTGAACACGGCCGCGCGAAACTTCACACCCGGCAGCTCCATCGCGGTCAGATCTTTCGCAAGGCGCTGGCCATCGAGATGCGGCGCACCGGCGAGCTCGAACGGTCGCGTCGTCCCGCGGCCCTCCGAGAGCTCGGTGCCCTCGACGAGGCACATGCCCGGATACACGAGCGCGGTGTCGACGGTCGGCATGTTCGGCGATGGCAGCACCCACGGCAGACCGGTGTGCTCGAACCACATATCGCGACTCCAGCCGCGCATCGTGATCACGGCGAGCTCGCCGTCGAGCTTCTCGGTGCCGTGTCGCCAACGCGCGATCTCGCCCGCTGTCATGCCGTGCCGGTTCGGGCACGAGACGAGCCCGACGAACGATTCGAAGCCGGGCTCGATCACGCCGCCTTCGATGTGCACGCCCGAAATCGGATTGGGCCGATCGAGGACGACGAACGCTTTGCCCGCCTTCGCACACGCGCGCATCGCGAGCACCATCGTCCACACGAACGTGTAGTAGCGGCTGCCGACGTCCTGGACGTCGAACACCATGACATCGATCTGATCGAGCATCTCGGCGGTCGGCGTCAGTGATGCTTCGGTGTGGCCGTAGAGGCTGAACACCGGCAATCCGCTCGCGGCATCTTTGTCGGCGTCGATCCCGATCATGTCCTGCGCATCGCCGCGCACGCCGTGCTCGGGCGCAAACAGCGCCGTCAGCGTGAACTTCTCGCCGAGGAGATCGATCGCGTGACGCAGCTCGGTATCGACCGACGTCGCGTTGCAAATGAGGCCGACGCGGCGATCCGCGATGCCCGCCGCGCCGTCCGCGATGAGCCGCGCTAGCCCCGTTTGCACCGCCATGGTTACTCGAAGATCGGCACTGGCTTCAGCGAGACCTTATTGTCCTTGGTCACCACGCGGAAGCGTACCGCCCGACAGTTGTACTGCGCCTTCAGCTTACCCTCGTTGACCTTGAGCTTCGCGATGAAGTTCTCGAACGACACATCATCTGGCGATCCCGCCGCCTTGCGCGCGGCGACGTATTCGGTGAACACGCGCTTGTAGTAATCGGGCTCCGACTCCTTCGCGAGCGACGCGAGATCGGGATCGATCGCGGGCCTCTCCTCGCCTTCCTCGAAGTCGACGCGGCCCGGAATGATCGGGTTGCCCTCTTCATCGAACTCTTCTTCGCCGGGCTCGGGGCGGCCGAGCAGACGCGCGAGCATGACGTTGAGGCCGTTCGCGAGACCGTCGAGCTCGGGCCCGACGGGCCGGAACGTGCGATCGACGTTGCCGTTAATAATGTCGGTGACGCCGAGCTCGATCTGATCGACCTGATTCACCAGGCGGCGATGCGTGAGGAAGAGGCCAAGCAGCGAGATCGCGAGCGCACCGAGGCCGAGGCAGAGGATGAAGATCTTGATGATCGACTCGGCGCCCGATGGATCGCTGACCTGCGCGAGCAGGATTGCGCCGGACGTGATCGGTGGATAATCCTGGGGCATGCGGCGCGCGTTTGTCGTCGAGCGCGGCATCGCCACGGCCGCGGCGTAGTACGTCGCGCCATCGACCGTCACCTGCTGCTGGCCAGAGCCTTCCTTGACGCGTCCGCTCTTGATGAGCTCGCTGAGCTGGTTCGCCTTGACCGTGTCCTCTTCGTTCGTACCGACCTTCGTGAAGCTGCTCGCGACGACGCGCTGGCTATCGTAGTACGCGATATCGGTGCCGAGCAGGCGGCGATCCTGCTGCGCCTGCTGCGCGGTCTGCGCGTACGCGACGACGATCGCGCCGACGATCACGACGCCGTCTGGATCATTCGCGGGCACCGGCGCGTCGTAGTCGATCACCGGCGCGACGCCGATCTTCATCATCCGCCCGCGGTCGTTCCACATGTCGCTGATGATCACGCGGCTACCGAGCACGACGTTGAGCGCTGGGATGATCGTCTCTTCTCCCGACTTGCCGCCCTCTTTCTGCCACTGCCGCGCGAACACGCTCGACACATCGCTCATCGCGACGAGCAGCCCGTTCGCATCGACGAGCGCGATCATGTCGGGCTTGAGGTCGCCCTCTTTCTCGTTCGACGTGAAGCGCGTGAAGCCGAGGCGCGCTTGGCCCGCGCGCTCGAATTCGTTCTCGCTCTTGAGCGCGACGACGAACGACTTATCCGCGGCGAGCCGCTCGGCCTTGTTCGCAACATCGATCGCCTCGAGCTGCGCGAGCTGCTGGACGACACCATACGCACGGCGGAGCTGCCCCTCGGCTTCCTTGCGGTTCTTGTCGTCGAGGCTCGTCGAGGTGATGAAAAATGCGATCGCTGTGAGCACCGCGATCACGACTGCTACGACCGCGGCAATGATCGTGCGGGACATGCTCCCTCCGTCGGCGATTATTCGTGCGCTTCCGCAAAGTTGTCAATCAATGGGCCGCCCCCTTCGCGAAGCGCTCGGTCATCGCGCAAACGGCGTCCAGCTTGTCGCCGTCGGTCGTGTAATCGGGCTGAAAGTCACAGACCGCGCGCGCGAGGCCATAGCGCATCGCACGCGCGAGGTTGGCCGCATCATCGGGCACGACCAGGATATGCGCGCCCGCGCCGTTTAGCGCCGTGACGGCAGGCGCGCGGGGATCGCATGGTTCTTTGGTCGCCGGCGCCAACCCGCTGGTGCACAGCCTCGCCGCAGGGATCGCGGCGATCGCGTTCACGACCTTGAGCTCGGCAGTCACCTTGGGCTCGAACGCTGCGAGCTGCGTCAGCGCGTTCTGATACTCCGCGGCGACGACCTCGGGGGTTACGTTGCCGTCCGTCTCGAACACGACATTGCCCATCTTCTTGCCCTGCGTCACGCCGGAGATCTTCGTCACGCTCTGATACCGCGTCTTGCCAAGTAACAGCACGGCGGCTGTCGCGCCGCCGCCGCCGATCACGAGCAGCGCGAGCACGATCCACGGCCACTTGCTTCGCTGCTTGCGCACCACCGCGGGCTTGGGCTTTGGCGCGTCGGGCTCGAGCTCATCCGCGAGATCGTTTGCCGTCGCGACGCGCGATGTCGGGGCGAGCGCGGCGCTCGCTGGCAGGGGCTCCTTCTTCGTCCCCTTGAGATCGCCGAGCCGCTCGCGCTGCAGTCGCTGCGTCTCGACGAGGCCGACGTTATCGGGATCGAGCTCGCGCAGCGCGTTCTCGAGCACCTTGCGCATGTCGCGCGCCGTATCGAACCGATCGATCGGCCGCTTCGCCAGCGCGCGCATCAGCGCATCCTCGACGACGCGCGGCATGTCGATGCCGAGCGAGCTCGGCGGCTTCGGCGCCTCCGAGAGATGCTTCGTCATGATCTCGAAGTGCGTGCTGCCGTCGAACGGCGTGTCACCGACGAGCGACTCGTACATCGTCGCGCCGAGCGAATAGATGTCCGTGCGCAGATCGACTTCTTGGCCGCGCACCTGCTCGGGCGACATGTAGCGCACCGTGCCCATCGTCTGGCCGGTCGCGGTGAGGCGCGTCGAGGTCGTCATCTTCGCGATGCCGAAGTCCATCACCGTCGCCGCGCCGTCGCTCTTTCGTACGAGCACGTTCGAGGGCTTCATGTCGCGGTGGATCACGCCGGCGCCGTGCGCGTACTCGAGCGCCTTGAGCACGTCGATCGCGATCCGGCACGAGATACGCCAATCGAGCCGCTTGTTCTCGAGGATCAGCCGCTCCCAGGTCTGACCCTCGACGTACTGCATCGCGAGGACGAAGCTTCCGTTCTCCTGCCCGAAGTTATAGAGGTGGACGATGTTGGGGTGATCGAGCGCCGCGAGCGCCTTCGCTTCGTCGAGAAACCGCGACTTGACCTGGCTGTGCGCGGCGAGCTCCGGCGGCAGGATCTTCAGCGCGACGCCCTGATCCGTCATCTTGTGCTTCGCCTTGAAGACGACGCTCATGCCGCCTTGCCCGAGCACATCGACGAGCTCGTATGTGCCGAGCACGAGCGTGCCGATCATGCGGTGGGCACCGGTCGCGCCGAGCGGAAAGCCGCAATGCGGGCACTTGACGTCGATGTCGAGCACATCCTTTTGGCAGCTCGGGCACTTCATACCGCCGCCTCCACGACAGGCCGCTCGAAGCCCGGGATGCGATCGAGCAAGCGGCCGAGCTCGTCGATCAGGATCGCCGGATACTCAACGGGCGTGTAGTGCGTGCCGCCTTCGATCACGACCATGCGAGAGCCTGGGATCGTGCGATGCATGTGCTCGGCTGTCGAGGGTGGCGTCATTAGATCGCGATCGCCGGTGATAATGCAGACCGGAACGGTGATGCGGGCGAGCACCTCTTCCGCATCGTGCTCGTCGAGCCGCGTCAATAAGTCGCTATAGATGTGCCAGTCGATCGTCTGAAAGCCGGCAGCGACCTGGCGAAACACCTCGATATCGATCGTCTGCGACACGAGCCCGACGCGCTTCATCGCGCTGATCAGCGCGTCGGAGCCGGCGATGCGCTTGGTCGCGCGACCGACGAGCGCGGTCTGCGCGCGCACGAGGCGAAGCAGCATCGGGATCGTGCGCCCGACGAGCCGGCTGCCCATGACGGTGCGAAACGCGCGCCCCCACGTGCCGTTGATCGCGAGCATGCCGCGCACGCGCTCGGGGTAGAGGCGGATCGCCTCAAAGCCGACCTGCACGCCCATTGACCAGCCGACGAGCACGAACTCGTTGATGCCCTCATGATCGAGGATCGCGATCAGATCGTGCGCATGGTGCGCGACGGTGTTCGCCGTCGGATCGCTCGCGGCATCCGACGTATACAGCCCGCGATAGTCCCAGCAGATCGTGCGATAGCCGGCGAGCGCGTCGTAGAGATACGTAAACGCCATGTACCGGCCGCCCAGGCCGTTCGCGAACACGATTGCCGGGCCCTCGCCCACGAGCTGATAGCCGATGCGCGTGCCATCGCGGGTGACCACGTGGCGCTGCGCGGTAGGCCCCGGGACCATTTGGCGAAATGGTACCCCGGCCAGACAGCGACTAGAAGTAGATGAACGCGGAGAGCCGGAAGCGCGTGTACTCTTCGTTCTCGCTGCTCGACTCGGTCGGCGGCGTGATCACGCGGGCCGTGGTGCCGGTCGCGTACACCATGTCTTCGCTGTTCGAGTCGACGGTGTCGCGGCTGCCGAGGCGAATGTCGGCGGCGAGGTGGAAATTGCGCGAGATCGCCCAGCGCAGACCGGCGCCGATCTCGGCGAAGTCTTGCGTGGTCTGGAACTCGCCGCCGCCGACATCGGCCTGCTGCACGCCGAGGCCGACGAGCACGTATGGCGCCCACCGGTTGTACGCGCCGATTTCATACAGCAGCGATGCGCCGAGGCGACGATCGACGCGCGCGTTGTCGACGCCGTTGATGTCATACGACGTCTTGCCGAGCTCGCCTTCGAGCACGAAGCCCGGCGTCAGGCGAAAGCGCGCGAGCAAACCCATGTCGCGCGAGTCGTGCATCGTGCCGCCATCTTGTGCCTCGACGCCCGAGCCACCGAGGAACGCGCCGATGCCGAAGCGCGGCAACGGACGCGGCGCGGGCGCGACGGGCGCGACCATGCTCGGACCTTGCGGCGCCGGCTCGACGGGGTAGTAGCTCGTCGTCTGGTAATACGATGGGACGTAGACCGGGTAATAGACGTAATAGGGCCGCGGCGTGTACGTGTAGGTTGGTCCGACGTAGATCGAACCGCCGACGTAATAGCGATGCGGGCGCCAGACCGGGCGCGACCAGCCAACGGAAACACCACCACTCCAGTGAACGCCGCCGCTGATCCGGATGTGATCCGCGCGTGCGACGCCGAGTGATGACGCCAAGGCAAGAGCACCAACAACGACAGGTAGGCGACGGATCATGGCTCCCTTTCTAGTCTCATCAGGACGCGCGAAACGCCCGAATGGTTTACTCGTGCACTCGATACGCCAGTAGACGTTTGCCGTTTTCACACCTCAAACGATCAGGATTCTGCTCGCTTACATGCCGTGCGAGATCTTGCCGGTGTGACCATTTATTCACGAATTGAAGTAGTGTGGCGATGCGAAGACATCTGGGATGCAACCCGCGCAAGCTTTGGGCATCCTTGACACTTACGACGGGTGCTTCATACAGTCGTGCCTCGGGAGGAAACCATTGAGCGACAAGAAAGCCGGCAGTAGAGATATCAGTGAGCTCAAAGCGCGACTTGGCCTGAAAAAAGGTGGCGCGGCGGCCGGCAAAGGCAATGGTGGGCAAGCCTCTGCAGGCGTAGTCGCGCCTCCGGGGCTGGTTCCACAGCAAAAAGGTCCGGTCATCCCGAACGCCGCCGACGATCCGTTTGCTGCGATGAACGTGATGGCTGCCGCAGCGACGGTCGCGCGTTCCCAAGACGCGCACAAAGAAGTGATCGTCGTCCGCGAAGGCGAGCACGTCGAGCACCTCGGCGAGAAGTCGACGCTCGCACTCGCACTCAAGATCGGCATCCCGGCTGTCATCGGCGTCGTCGTCGGATTTGCGGTTGGCAAGATCCTCACGAGCCGCGGCTTCACCGAGGATGGCATGCGCGGCGCGAAGGCGATCCTCGGCGACAAGACCACGCCGTCGACGGTGATGAATCTCAAGCGCACGCTGTTCGAGCTCGATAACGTGCTCGACGATGCATCGAAGAACGGCTTCAAGCCGAACCTCGACGTCGACAAGAAGCTTAAAGAGATCACGACTCGCCTCGATCTAAAGAACGAAGCGATCGTCTTTCGGCAACACGCCGGTGCGCTCGACGGCACGCTGTCGGGACAGATGATCGCGTTCTACGCAGGCGTCCAGCAGGTCAAGCAGCAGCTCGAGGCGCACAACCGCGCCGCTGTCGGCGACGACATCTTGCTCAAGAAGGGCAAGACGGAAGCCGACACGAAGTCGATGAAAGATGGTCCGCTTAACGGACAGCCGCGTTATGCGGTGCTCGTCACGGCGCCGACCGAGAATGAAAAGAACCCCGAGTTCGGTGCCAAGCTCGTCGAGATCGCCGGTTACTTCTGCGGGGGCAAATCGCCCCAACCGAAATGCCCCGAGGGGCAACAGCCGAGCGGCTATGCGTATCGCACCGAGGTGTCATCGACGCCGATCCAAGGCGATCTCGTAACGACGGGCAGCGATTCGGTACCGACGAAGAAGCTGTTGCAACTACTGCCCAACAGCATTCGCGATTCGATCATCAAGGGCGGCGAGCCGACGGCGTCCGAGTGGTACTACACGCGCCGACTTCGCGCGCTGTACGAGCTCGTGCACGGCAAGCCGGGCCCGGACGGTAAGCCGGCTGGCGGTTTGCTCGACGACGGCAACAAGTTGGAAACGCGTCTTTCCGCGACAGTCCACTAATTAGACACGAATGAATCTTCTGGGGCTCCAAAACGTCGGAGGACGTATGCGCCGCTTCCGTTCTGCTCTCATCGTATCTGCACTCCTCGGGCTTGCGAGCCCTGCCCTTGCCGCCGATGCCAAAGCGGCTCCCAAGAAGCCCGCGGCCGCGAAGCCGGTGGCGAAGAAGGCGCCTCCTCCGAAGAAGCCAATCGTGGCTCCGATGGTGTCGGGCGATAAGAAGAAGGCGCTCGCGGAGAAGTTCGCCGGCTTCAAGTTCGGCATGACGAAGGACGAAGTACTCGGCGTTCTGCAAAAGCAGATCAACGAGCGCTACGAGCAGCAGATCAAACAGACCACGGACATCACGACGCAGGACAAGCTGCGCAAGGAAAAGAAGGCGGAGCTCAACCGCATCTCCAGCACGTACGTCAACTTCGACGGGCACAAGACCGGCTGGGACGTCTCGATCGTCGAGAACGAGTTCGCTCACAACACCGGCGAGTCGATGATGGAGCGCTGGGAGAACGACAACGGCAAGAACCAGCGTCGCTTCTTCTTCTTCTACAACCAGAAGCTGTGGAAGATGTACATCTCGCTCGACGTCTCGATCATTCCCGAGGACAAGCGCAACTTCGACACGTTCAAGACGGTGATGCAGAACCAGTACGGCAAGGGTGCCATCGAAGCGGGCACCATCTACTGGCGCGCAGGTGACTTCGATGTCCGCGCTGTCGATCGTCTCAAGGACTACGGCGCGCTCGGCCTCGTGCTCGAGAACCCGAAGGTTCGTAGCGAGGTCCTCGCGCTCCGCGATCAGCACAAGGCGGCGCCGCAGACCACATCGCCGGTGATCAACGCGATCGTCGACAAGGACAACAAGGATCACCCCGACGTGAAGTCGAACTCGGGTGCGGTCGATCAGGTCATTCAAGCGCAGGGCGGAACCGCGCCGAAGAAGTAGCTCGGCGACGACGGACGAAGAGCAGTACAAGTCCGATAAGAGCGAGCCCGCTCGGGCGACCGACGCTGCAGCAATCGCCGGGATCCTGCACGTTGACCGTGATGTCACGTGGCGGGTTGATCGTGTGCTGCTCGGTCACGAGCGGACGCTCGGGAAAGCCGTTCTTGATGGCGCTCGGCGCGTACGTGAAGCGCAGCGTGCGGTCCGTGGCGGACTCGAGGACATCGGTGTTGATGTCAGTGACGTTGCCGCTCGCATCGATGCGATAGAGCAGTAGCGCGGCATAGTCAGGCTGGACCGCGAACAGCGCGATGACCTCGACGGCGTCTTCGTTCGCGAGCGTGTAGTCGATGTGTGGCGGTTCTGTCGTGCGCGCGCCCTCGACGGCCGCGCCGATGTACTGCAGCTGCACGATGCCGGTCAGCTCGCCGCTCGCGTAGGCGTCGACGTGCTGGGTTGTCGAGTCGATATACGCGACGTCGTGACCGCAGAACGGCGTGAGCTCGGAATACGTGGAGCAGTCGCCGCTGTCGCATGCGCCGGAGACGTCGACGCGCACGATCGTCGCCGGCGCAACGGTCGTCTCGGACGTGCACGCGGCGAGGGACAGAACAAACAGCCAGCGCATAACGATCACGCTACGCGAGGTTCGCGGCGCACGCGCTGCGCGCGGCCGTAACACCTGCTCGCTGACCGAGGTCGATCTTGTGCGAATCGGCGACCGCTATGGGCCGATCTGCTTCGGATCCGACGTCGCCGATGCCGATGCCGAGGCACCGGTGAGCGCATCGGGGGTCACCGCGATATCGAGCTCGGAGCCCGACACCGAGCCGTGGCAGCCGCCGCACACCGCATCGAACAGGCGCACGGTCTTGCCCGACGAGTTTGTGATCGTTTCGCGAATGCCGAGCGAGATGACTTCGCCGGGGCCGAGTTGATGCTCTTCGCCCATCTTGACGATGACGTTGTCGCCGTTGACCAGCGAGAACACGACGCCGGTCGCGGCCGGCACGCGAATCTTCACCGAGCCATCATCGGCGAGCGATGCGCGGCCGAGCTCGGTGCGCATCTGATAGATGCCGTTCGAGCCGCGCGTGCAGCCGGGCTGACACAAGCCTTCGGTCTCGACGACGAGCTCCTTCGCATCGCGGAACTGGTCGACGGGTCGGCCGCGCCGCAGGTTACCGGTGAGCACCGTGAACGCCATCGGTGCGTCGGGGAAGTGAACGATCGCGTGCGAGGAATCGCTCGATACGGTGCCGCCAAACACGAGCTGCCGGCGATTGAAGTACAGCGGTCGCGCCGGGTACTTGTACGCGAGCACCGCGTCGACGATCGCGCGGCCGCCGCCGGGCGCGATCAGCGTGGTCCGCGCGCTCGTGCGTGGATTGACGGCGACGAGCTGCCAGGCGAGCGCGCTCGCCGACGGCGTGAACGACGCCATGATCTGACCGTCGGGCAACGTCACCGGCGAGCGATACGCACCCGACGCGGCGCTCCTGCCGGTCGCGCTTCCGCTATCGATGAGCCGGAACGATGGCAGGTAGCCCGGATCCGCGCGGCCTTGCTCGAACGGTCCGATGCTGCGATTGAAGATGCCGAGCGCGCCACCGCCGCCGGGCACGACGGGTTTGCCGTCCATGCCGACATCGGTGACGATGAGGAGGAAGTTGCCGTCGGCGCCTTCGCGGATATCCGTCGCCGACGAAAAGCCGATCGATGGTCCCATCGACATCAGATCGGGCAGGCTGAAGTACGGCGAGGCACTGCGCTGCGCGAGCAGCGGGTGATAGTCGGTGAGGTCCCAATTGATGCGGCGACCGGAGAGCTGATAGAAGCCGTCGCTGACTTTCTCCGTCGTCATCGTGACGCGGCCTTCGCGCATGAACTGCGGGCCGATCTCGGAGTTCGAGAGGAACGTCATCTGCTCCGGCGCGCCGGCGGGTTGATCGTTCGCGCCGATCTGCACGCGCCACAGATCCGACTGCGGCAGGAGGCGCTTGCGCGAGAGCGTCGGTCCGGCCTTGCCGCGCGTCGATGCGAACACGAGGTATTGCCCATCCGGCGACCACGCCGGATCGAAGTTGTGAATCATGCCGCTCGGTGGCGTGACCTGCGTGCAGGTGCCGGTCGATAGCCGCACGATGTACACGCTGAGCGGGGTCGATGCGCTGGCGCGAGCCGCGAACGCGACGCGATCGCCATCGTTCGCGACATCGGGTGCCTGCACGTCGGCGTTCGTGCCGAGGCCACAGCCGCCGAGTAATGACGTGCCTGCACCCGCCGACAGCGCGCCGCCGAAATCAGCGCCAAACGTCGCGGTGGCGCTCTTGAGATCGGCGCCGCCCTGGAACATGTCGAATTCGAGCTTGTCGGCGGCCTGCCCTGCCGGCCTGTCGACATAGACGATGTCGACGGTGCTGCCCATGTTCATCGGCGTGACCTGGCCGCCGAGCGCCGTGCGCTCGCGCGTGATCCATTCCTGCAACACGCAGAACGTCGACACGCCGGGCGCGAACGGCGGGCAGGCGGCAGGATTGCTGCCCATCGAGCCCGGCGTCTCGAGCACGGCGCCGCCGCGATGCGCGATGCCGAGCATCTCGTCGGGGACGCGATAATCGTCGGTCAACACTGCCTTCGCGATCGCGCGGCCGCGACGCGCGTCGGGGAACTCGAGCGCGAGGAACTCGTGCTTGAGCAGGTCGTAATTCTTCTGCAGCGCGATCGCCGAGAAGAAGCCCTGCGTGCCGGAGCGCAGCTTGAAGTCGTTCGTCGCCGACGGGCTGTGGCACGCCTGGAACGAGCAGCCACGCTGGATCAAGATCGGCTGCACGTTCTGCTCGAAGAACATCTTCTCCGGCGTATCCGCGAACGCGAGCTTGCCGACCGATTGCGCCCACGTGCGCACCTTCTTGAAGTCGTCGTCGTCGGTGCTCTCGAACTGATCGCCACCTGTGTGGCCGCGACCGCCGGCGGCAACTGCGAGCGGAACGCGCAGCAGCTGCGAATCATCGACGGGCGTGGTGACGAACGACCACGCCTGGCTGAAGTTGAACGCGATCTGCGAATCGTCGTCGCCGCATGTGATGTAGAAGTCCGATTGCGGCGCGCCATGGCAATTGCCCGATGCGCAGCCTTTGCTCTTCAAGATCGGCTGCACGTCGTTCTTGAACGTCGCGAAGTTCGCGTTGCCGCTATACATGCCGGCGTTGAACCCGGGTGGAAGTGCCGTCGAGCAGGCGCCGTTGCCGGTCTGCGCGGGCGTTGGCTCTTTGAGGCCGGTGCCTGTCGCGCCGTTTTCGAGCCAGGTCTGCAGCGTGAAGTACGCATCGGAGCTGACGTCGATGACGGCACCGCCCGCGTGCAGCACCTCCAGCGGCAAGAACTTGTCGCCGTACTGCACGGTGAGCTGATTCGGATCGTTGACCGTCGGCAGTGCCGGCGCGACCGCTTTGATCAGCAGCAGCGGCTGCTGATACGGGCCGAAGCGCGTGAGCACGTCGCGCCGCTTCTGCACGTTCTCGAACGAGGTCACGTCGAAGTTGCCGGCGGCGAACTTGAACGGATCATCGGCGTTCGTCGAGTGGCAGCCGGACGTATTGCCGGCGCACTTCTGCTCGAGAATCGGCGCGATGTTGCGGTCGTAGTACGTGTGGCCCGGCGCGCTATCGCAGGCATCACACGCACCGAGCGAAACACAAAACAGGACGAAGAGGACGCCCCTTCGTAGATCCATGGGTGCATCCTATCGCAGGGCGGCGAGTGCTGCCCTGGCGACGTTGCGCACGATGCCCGATTTATCACTCGAGGCGAGCGTGAGCGATGGCGCAGCTTCGATCGAACCGATCTGGCCAAGCGCCCACGCAGCGTTGCGACGTACGAAAGGATCGGAGTCGCTGACGACGAGCTGGGTCAAGCTCGAGAGCGCGCCACGTTCGCCGTAGGCGCCGCACACGGTCGCCGCTTCGGCGCGCACGCGCGCGTCACCGTCGCGCAACATGTTGACGATCGGCGTTGCGTTGACCTGACCAAGCATGTCGCGCCACGAGAGAATCGCGGCCGTGCGCACGCCGGCATCGGCGTCGCTCATCGCCGTGATCAAGATCCCATTGCCGTCGATGTGGGCCATGTAGCCGACGGCGCGGACGATCGCGAGCTTCGCTTCGGCCGAGATGTCGGTGCGCGCGATCGCGGTGCGCAGCGATGGCAGCGCGTCGTATTGCCGCACGCGGCCGAGGAAGTCAGCCGCATTGCGCACGTCGATCGATGCGCCGCTAATGACGGCTTGCTTGAACTGCGTCGCCGTCTTCTCGCGCAGGCCGGGGCGCTTCGCGAACCACCACGCAGCGACCTGCCGCACTTCGAAGCGATCGTGCGAGAGCAGCGCGCGCACCGTCGGCACGCACTCGATGCATAGCAAATGTTCTGCGCGCTCGACCTCGGCGATGATCGCGTCGACCGAGCCGCTTGCGACTGCGCTGGCGATCCGTCCGTTGCTACCGCCACGCCCAGCGAATGCTGGTGAGGCGAATGCGATGATGACGACCGCGGCGAGCTTGATACCGATGTTCTTCATGGTGTTCTCCTGATTCCGCGGTTAGTACTGGTTCAGCCTCGGGTTGTTCTCGCGGGCGTAGTAGTTGACGCCCATGTCAGCTGCGAGGATGAGCTTGTAGAACTCCGTCGACGTTAGCTCGGTGTACTTGCCGCTCGAGTGCGGCGTCGTCGCGAACGCGCGCGTGCCCGTCGGTGTCGGGAACAGCTGCGTTGGGTTGACGAGCCGGATCACGTGAGAGTCGCGCGCGTTCTGCGGCTCCATGCATTGCAGCGTCGGCTGGCCACCGACGGTCTTGCACGGCAGCGTGCCGGTCACCATCAGGTTGCCCATGTCGATCGCCTCCATATCGGGGCCGGCCATCGAGATGTACGAGGCCGGGAAGCTCTCCATGCCTTCGGAGCCGTAGTTGATCGTGACCATGTCGCCACGGAGGTTGAACGTCCACGTCGCCATCACGGTGCCGGTCGACGGGTCGACGATTTGATACGTCGGGTTCGCCGCGCTCGGCGTGCCGTCGTGGCAGCTGACGCACTTCGCATCGAAGACCGGCTGGATCGCCTTGTCCCACGCCATGCCCATGAGGTCGCTCGGGGCCGTGGTCGGTGACGAGAGCTGGGTGTCCGTCGAGAGGCGGCTCGCGCGTGGCAACAGGCCCTTCGCGTCGAACGGGCCAATCGCAGCAGCCTGCGTGATGCCCGGGTTGATGACCGTTGTGAGCGCGCGGTTCTCGTGGCAACCGCCGCACACGCGCGATTCGCCGGCGCGCGCCGAGAACCACACGGGCTCGTTTTCGCGCGACATGCCGAACACGTCGACTGCTTGCAAGTGCATCGGCACGTTCGCCGGCACCGTCGCGAGCCAGCTGCCATCACCGGCAACGCGCGCGACGCCGAGGTTCGCCTGGCCTTCGAACTCCGTCGTGCCGAACATCTCGGGGAAGCCTTCTTCCGACGAGAAACCTTCCATGATGCGCACGCCGTAGATCGAGCCTTGGTCGAACGTCGTCAAGCTCGACTCGTAGACGTTCATCGAGCCGATCAGCGCTTGGCCGCCGAGCCCCGCTTCGATCGACGAGCCGGTGACCGCGGGCGCCGGGCGCGCCATGAGCGGCCGCGCGAATATGTCCCACATGTCCGGATCGTCGAGGATCGGGTGACGCTGCAGCTTCTCGGTGTTGTAAAGGTAGACGCCGAAGTTCGCCTCGAGGTTCGCGGCGGCGAGCACTTCGGACTCGACGGGGCCATCGGCCCACGACACGAGCAGATCGGGATGCTCCTTCGCGTTGAGCGGATACGCATCGTAGTAGCGGCCGATCGTGCTCGCGCTCGGCTCGCGATCGGTCGGCACGTCGGGCGTCAGCATGACGTAGCTCGCGTTCGCTTCCGACATCGCTTGGTCGGCGCTGAGCACGCCGTCGCTCGTCGATGGCATGCCAAGCCGCACGTCGATCAGCGCGCCCGATTGGATCGTGCGGTCGCGCGCCGTCGCGATCGCGACGAAGCGGCCGGGGCTGATCTCCTTCGCCTTGATCGTCGAGTTCGCGGCGCCGGTGCCCTCCTTGCCAAACGCCTCGCGCAGGTTCGTCATGTCCGTGTTCATGAACATGAGGTGCCCGGCGTTGACGGGGCCGAGGTGATCCCACTGCGTGATCATGATGCGCCCGTCGGAGACGAGCGTCGGGAACGTGCGATGCGACAAGTTGCGTGGTCCGAGCATCTCGCCCGTACCGTCGAGGTTGATCGTGCCCATCTGCAGCGTGCGACCGCGTTCGTATTCATCGACGTGCTGCGGCGGGTTGGCATCGATCGCGCTGCCGCCGAGGCCCGTCGCGAGGTTCTTCACGACCGCGTTCGTCGTGAACAAGATCTTGTCGCCCGGCAAGAAGACCGGGTTGACGTAATCGCGCTGCGGGTCCGTCGCGATCTGCGTGACCGCGCCTGACTCGAGCTCGAGGAGGAACAGCCCGTAGCGCTCGTTCGCGTTGAGCTTGCCCGCGAAGACGATCTGCTTCGCGTCGAACGAGATGTCGTAATTCGAGATGTCGATCTGCGCGAACTCCGAGCCCGCTTGATCGCAGCACAGCGTGGTCAACGTGCCGTCGGCTGTCGGCGGTGAGAGCTTCACCAGCCGCGCAGTCGGCACGTACGACGTGTACTGGAAGACGTCGCCCATCTCGTTGCGCTTCGGGCGCTGGAGGATGACGAGTGACTCGACGTTGGCGAGCGGACCCGTGTTGTCCTCTCCACACCCGACCGAGGTGGCGGCGATGGCTAACGCGGAGCCGATCGCGATGCGCTGGAAGTTCCTCATAGTGGGCCTGTCGTTACAAGCCCTAGGCCAAGCGCAAGTCGTTGGGATTGCAGATGTTCTGTCAGCCGCATGCGCGGCGTTCCACCCCCAATGCAAGGCATTTGGGGGCGGCTGCACCCAGCGTAGCTAATACGCGCCGACGTTCGCCAGGGCGGGGCCAAGAACGGTCGTCGCGTACACGGCACAGATCAATCCGTCGACGACGAGACCCAGCACGATACCGGTCGCCACCGAGCTACCGACCGAAACCGGCCGACGTTGTGGATGCTCGTGGTTGTACTGCGACGCCCATGTGCCGCCGACCGTGCCACCAATTGCTGTGAAACACCCTGGTACGACAACACCGAGCACGAGCACGGCGGCGAGCTTCTTCGACATGCCGCGCCCCCGAGGCAATGCGTGGGCCATCGACAAGCGCTTGTTTCTACGCGCACTCGTGTCGAATTGCTCACAGGAGCTGTTTGAGCTCGGCCAGTAGCTGCAGCGCTTCGAGCGGTGTCGTGCGGTCGATATCGATCGTTGCGATGCGCGCGAGCACGGGACTCGGTGCCGCGGTCGGCAACAGCGAGAGCTGCGGCGAAGAGCCCAGCTGCGATCCGCCTTCGAGCTTGCTCATGATCTCTCGCGCGCGACCGATCACGTGGCGCGGCAAGCCGGCGAGGCGCGCGACATCGATGCCGTAGCTCTTGTTCGCGCCGCCGGGCACGACGCGCCGAAGGAACACGATCTCGTTTTTGTGCTCGCGAACCGCGACCGATACGTTGCGCACGCGCGGCCGTTGATCGGCGAGCGCGACGAGCTCGTGGTAGTGCGTCGCGAATAGCGTGCGCGCCCCGATCGCATCGTGAATGTGCTCGGCGACGGCCCACGCGATCGACACGCCATCGAACGTCGACGTACCGCGCCCGACTTCATCGAGCACGACGAGCGAGCGACGCGTCGCCTTCGCGAGGATCGCGGCGGTCTCGCGCATCTCGACCATGAACGTCGAATCGCCGCGCGACAGGTTATCCGCAGCACCGACGCGCGTGAACACGCGATCGCAGATGCCGATCGTCGCGCTCTTCGCGGGTACGAACGATCCGGCTTGCGCGAGCAGCACGATCTGCGCGACCTGCCGCATGTACGTCGACTTGCCGGCCATGTTCGGCCCGGTAATCAGCACGAGCTGTTCTGCATCCGGATCGAGACGGCAATCGTTCGGCACGAAGCTGCCGGCGGGCAACATCGCTTCGATCACGGGATGCCGCGCATCGCATAGCTCGATGGCGAGCCCATCGTCGACGACCGGACGACAGTAGCCGCGCTTCGCCGCGACATCGGCGAGCGATGCGCACGCATCGAGCACGGCGAGTGCCGCGCCCGCCGCCGCAACGATGCTCGAGACCTCCGCCACCGCCGCGACCTCGGCGCGCACGAGCTCGGCTTCGCGCTGCGCAAGCGTCTCCTCGGCGGCGAGCACCTTGCGTTCGAGCTCGGCAAGCTCGGGTGTCACGTAGCGCTCGCCCGTCGCGATCGTTTGCTTGCGCACGTAACGCGCCGGCACCTTCGCGAGGTGCGTCTTCGTGATCTCGATGTAGTAACCGAACACGCGGTTGTAGCGAACCTTGAGGTTTGCGATGCCGCTGTCCTTTTGCTCGCGCGCTTCGATCGCGAGGATTTCATCCTTGCCGCCATCGGCGAGACGCCGGCACTCGTCGACTGTCTCGTCGTACCCGGCGCGAATCACGCCGCCATCTTTGAGTGCATACGGCGGGTCGTCGACGAGCGCGCGCGCGAGCCGCGCGGCGAGCGCCGGCAACGCCGGATCGGCCGCCGCCCGGAGATCGAGTAGCGCGGGCACGGGATCGAGGTGCGTCGCACCCGAGCGCACGAGCTCGATCAGGGCGGGCAGCTGCGCGAGTGCGTCGCGAAGGCGACCGAGGTCGCGCGGTGTCGCGACGCCGAGCATCGCCTTGCCCGCGAGCCGCTCGAGATCCGCGATGCGAGACAGCGCGCGCCGAATTTGCTCGTTCAGTGCAGGCCGCTCGACGAGCCAGCCGATCGCATCCTGCCGCCGCCGGATCGGTCCGACATCGACGAGCGGATAGAGCAGCCAGCGCCGCAACAGCCGCGCGCCCGGCGCTGTCACGGTTTGATCGATGATCGCCAGTAACGACCCTTCGCTGCGCCGACCGATCAGCGTTTCGACGAGCTCGAGGTTCGCGATCGCTGTCTCGTCGAGCACGACCGCATCGCTCGGGTCGTAGGCGACGATGCGCGTGATCGGCAGCGTGCCGACCGGCTGCGTTGCGCGCGCATACGCGATGACCGTCGCCGCGGCGCGCACTGCCAACGGCTTATCGGAAAGCTCGTCGGTCCTGTCGTTTGGCCGCGGCTTGTCCGAAAGCTCGTTGGTCCAGGGCTTGTCGGAACGCTCGTCGGTCCGGGCGTTGGCCTTGTGCGAAAGCTCGTCGGCCTTGCCGTCTACCCGCGGCTTATCGAAAAGCTCCTCAGCCTTGCCCCTGGCCCGCGGCGTATCCGATGTCCTATCGGCCGCGTGGTGAGCGTTCTCCGCGTGATCACGAACGCGATATGCCGTCAGCTCGGCGATCGCGCGGCGCGCATCATCCACGGCTGGGACCGGCGCCGCGTTCCACGCGACCCGATATCGCGCACGCAGCGGCGCGAATCGCTCGAGCTGCGCGGCATCGACGAGGACCTCGCGCGGCCCGACGCGTACGAGCTCGTCGAGCGCCGCCGACATCGCCAGCTCGGTCGCATAGAGCTCGCCGGTCGTCGCGTCGAGATACGCGAGGCCGACCGCGGCATCGCTCGCGCTCGCCGACGCGCCCTTCCCGCTCGGCACGAGCGCCGCGAGGTAGCGCGGCAGCTTCGGATCGAGCACCTCGTCATCGAGCACGACACCGGGCGTGACGATGCGAACGACCTCGCGCTTGACCAGGCCCTTCGCAAGCTTTGGATCTTCGACCTGCTCGCAGATCACGACCTTGTGGCCGAGCTCCGTCAGCTTCGCGATGTAGCCGCGCGCGGCGTGGTGCGGCACGCCGCACATCGGCACCGAATCCTCCTTGCCCTTGTCGCGTGTGGTCAGCGTCAGATCGAGCAGGCGTGCGGCGAGCACCGCATCCTCGAAAAACATCTCGTAGAAGTCACCGAGCCGAAAGAAGATGATGGCGTCGACGTGACGTTCCTTGACGTCGAGGTATTGCCGCATGAGCGGCGTCTCTGCCGGCGAGCGAGCCACCGAAGACCGGTAGCACACCCCTCCGACATTACTGACCGTAGAGGATCGCGGCGCTTAGCGTGGCGCGCATGACGTTGTTCGCTTGCAGCGAAAGCGTCCCTGCGTCGATCATGACTGTCTGGGAGGCGCCTACGATGCCCGCGCTGGTATGCGCCCTGCAATCGAGGTCCGTGCCGTTTGGATCGCGGGCAACTTCGAGGCGAGAGATTTCGGCGAGGCTCACGACCACGGGAAACTCTACCTCCGTCCAAATGGATGATTGCGCGACGAGACAGTTGATGCCGACATTCAAGCTCGGGCACGCGCCCGCGAGGATGCGGCACGTGAAATCGCTACCGGCGCCTTCGAGATAGATGAAGAACGAGTCGTTGGTGGTAGCGCCTGCGGCGAGCTGGAGCGGCACCGAGATCCGTTCGAACGAGCTGAAGCTGCGCGACAACGAGCCATTTTGAAGAACAACGCTGTCGCCGAGGCCGGCCGCGTTGATGACGACGCTCCACCCCGTCGTATCCGTGAACGGCGTGAAAAACACGACGGTGTCTCCAGGCATCGTCGGATGCGGATCACAAACGTCGCCGATCATGTCGCCATCGTTATCCCCGTCGCCGACATTTGGATCGATCGGACACGTGTCGCATGCATCCGGAATCTTGTCGCCGTCTTCGTCGTGACCCACGCACGACGGCGGAACATCGGGCGGAATGCCGACGTCGCCGACACTGCCCGCCTCGCGCGGCGCCTGCGCGATCTCGTCGAGATCGAACAGCTTGTCGCAGCCGACGAGCAATAGGCACGCGAACGCGACCCTCACCCGATCAAAGTTATCACGTGCCCGTGCGCGGCCAGTCGATGACTTCGTCGGCGACACCGGGCGCCGTGACACCGGCACCGAGGTCGGCGCCTGCATCGAATGGTTGCGGCACACCATCACGCCACTGCCGCAACTGCACGAGCGGCACCGAGCCCTCCTGCGGCTGGATCAAGATGTGCGTGAAGCTGCGGCGCAAGCCCGGGCGCGTCGCCGGCAGCCACGTGCCGCAATTGACGTAGAGCCCGCCGCGGCGCAGCGGTTGCCAGCGCGGATCATGCGTATGACCGAACACGACGACCGGCGCGTCGACGAGCGTGCGCAGACGATTCGGCACCGCGCGCATCGGCAGCTGCGACGTGACCATGTGCTGGCCGAGCCACGACTGCACCGCGATCGCGCCGGCGATGACAACCGCCGAGCCGATCAGCGCCCACAGGATCGGTAGCAGCACGAGCATCGCGAAGACCGAGACGAGCAGTGCTGCGAGCACGCCGAAGCGATCGAGCATGATCGCGCTTGCGAGGCGGCGCCTCGTGACACAGACCGGCGTGCGCGCGAGACGATCGATCGCCGTGAGCGCGTCGATGGGGACGCCAGTCTCGTCGGCGACGCGATAGAGGCGCTCGCGATGCGTGCGGCGCCGAAGGTCGCGCCGCTTGAACGAGCGATGCATCCTGCGCACGCGCACGAGTGCCCACGCGAACCGCGCGTACGCGAGCCACATGCGCGCGAACGAGCGGATGCCGACGTCGAGGCCGTAGCGCAGGTAGCCCCACACGCTCCACTCCTCGATGCCATGCGGATCGATCTCGGGGCATGTCATTGCGAGGTAGCGCGTCGCCGCGTAGTCGGCGTTGAATAAGAGTTGTCCATCGGTCGGATCGCACGGCGACAGGTTGTATTCGAACGAGCAGCCTTCGTCGTAGATGTGGCCGTGCTCGATCCAGACCTGGCCCGGCTCGTGGACGAACCACGGCACGATGCGAATGCGCTCGAGCGCGCCGCGCGCGTTGTCGCCGGCAACCAGCGCGAGCTGGCGATGCAGCTCGGCGGCGCAGTCGGGCTCGAGGAGCTCGACGTCGTGGTTGCCAACGATGATGTCGATCGTATGCCCGGCGGCCGCGAAGCTCACGAGGTCGCGCAGCAGCGCTCCGTGGTTCTCGCAGATGCGCTGCAGACGCGCGACGCCGGTATGCGCGCCGCGCGTCAGGCCGTACGCGCGTTCGTCGGCGGTGCGCGCCGGGTGCTCGCGCGTGCCGGGAATCATGACCGACATGAAATCGAACAAATCGCCTGCGATCACGAGCCGCCACGGCCGGCCGCCGAGTCGCCGCGCCTCGTGGTAGCGCAAGAACTCGTGAAACGCGCGCGCTCCCAGCTCAACCGCGTGACGCCGCTCGGACGTAGCCCCCGGCAACAGCTCTTCGCCAAAGTGAAGGTCGCTTACGACCAGAATATTCGGGTGCTCTGCCATCGACGAGGTCTTATGAACAACCATGACGGCTCGTCGTGCATCAGACAATCAGCGCTTAAGATCCCGTCACGCAATGACAAATCGAGGGTGCGCATGGTAAGCCAACCAACGTCGTGACCCAGGTCCTGTTCATTCTCCTGCTCGCGGCATCCGTTGCCTTCTTCGCAAGAACGGTCTGGCTGTTCGGCCGCGCCCTTGCGACCGGAACCTCGGACCCGCGGCCGCGGCTCGACCAGCTCCCCGAGCGGCTCGCCGATGTCGGCATCTACTTCTTCGGCCAGAAGAAGGTGCTCGAGCGCGGGCCCTCGAACCGGCTGAGCTGGCACCACTTCTTCATCTTCTGGGGCTTCATCATCATCACGATCGCGACGGCCGATGTCGTCGTGTCGAGCGCGATTCCCGGCCTCTCGCTCGCGCTGCTTCCGGACTTCATCTACAAGCCGCTCTACTTCGTCATCGATGGCTTCAACGGCATCGTGCTGCTGATGGTCATCTACGCGGTGCTCGCGCGCACGCTGTTCAAGCCGCGCCTGATTCCGTGGAACCTCGATGCCGGTCTCATCCTCGGCGCGATCGGTGCGCTGATGCTGTCGCACTTCGGCTTTCACGCGTACGAGATCGCCGGCAGCGGCAAGGATGCGTGGTGGCTGCCGATCTCGAACCAGCTAGCGACGCTACTGCCCGCCGAGAACGCGGAGCGCGGCGCCACGATCGGCTACTGGCTGCACGTGCTCGTGCTGCTGACGTTTCTCAACTACCTGCCCTACTCCAAGCACATCCACTTGCTCGGCGCGCTGCCGAACATCTTCACGCGCAATCGCAGCAAGCGGCTGATGGATCTGCCGAAGCTCGACCTCGAAGACGAGAAGCAGTGGGGCGTCGGCCGCTACGAGCAGTTCTCGTGGAAGAGCTTGCTCGATACGTACGCGTGCACCGAGTGCGCGCGCTGCACGAACTACTGCCCCGCGTACAACACCGGCAAGAACCTCTCGCCGATGCAGCTCATCCACGACATCCGCTATGAGATGCTCGATCGCGTCGAGCTGCGCGACAAGATCGCAGCGGCCGAGCGCGATGCCTCCAATCTCGAGGACTACGCGAAGGCGAACGGCTACGACGACGCGCATCCGCATCCCGATCTCGTCTTCGCGCGCAATCAGGTGACCGCGCTCAAGGCAGAGCTCGAAGGCATGCCGAAGCTGACGGGCGGCCGCGTGCAAGAAGACACGCTGTGGGCATGCACGACCTGCGGCGCATGCCAGGAGGTGTGCCCGGTCTTCATCGAGCACCCGCTCAAGATTATTCAGATGCGGCAGAACCTCGTGCTCGAGCAAGAGCGCACGCCCGCCGAGCTGCAGCGCACGTATCGCAACATCGAGCGCCAGAGCAATCCATGGGGCATCGGCAACGATCAGCGCATGGAATGGGCGAAGGACCTAAACGTCCCGACGATCGAAGAGGTGCCGGATCCCGAATACATCTTGTGGGTCGGCTGCGCGGGCGCCTTCGATAACCGCATCATCAAGCAGACGCGCGCGATGGTGAAGGTGCTCAACACCGCGGGCGTGAGCTACGCGGTGCTCGGGCATAGCGAAGGCTGTACCGGCGATCCGGCGCGCCGCACCGGCAACGAGATGCTGTTCCAGATGCTCGCCGAGCAAAACGTCGAGACGCTCAAGGCGGCGAACGCGAAGAAGGTCGTCACGAGCTGCCCGCACTGCCTGCACACGCTCAAGCATGACTATCCGCAATTCGGCGGGAACTTCGAGGTCGTGCACCACACCCAGCTGATCGATCGCCTCTATAAGGACAATCGGCTCAGCACGAACGGCGCGCCGGTCGCGAAGGTCACGTACCATGACAGCTGCTACCTCGGCCGCTGGAACCGCGAGTTCGATGCGCCGCGCGATATCCTCGAGAAGGTCGGCATCCCAAACGTCGTCGAGCTCACGCGCAGCAAGCGCCACGGGTTCTGCTGCGGCGCCGGCGGCGGCCGCATGTTCATGGAGGAGCCGGAGGGGCAGCGCGTGAACTTCAACCGCACCGACGAGATCATCGAGACGGGCGTCGAGGCGGTCGCGGTCGCATGCCCGTTCTGCAACATCATGCTCACCGACGGCATGAAGCAGCGCAACGTCGACGACAAGATCCAGGTGCTCGACATCGCCGAGATCGTGGCGCAGAGCATTCCAGACGTGCCCGTCGGCAACCTCGTGCGCAAGAAGTAGCCAAGTTCGAAAGCTTCGTCGCGCCGTGTATGATGCGGTCCGATGAAGCGGTGGACTTGCATCTTATTCCTCGTCGCGTGCAGCGCCGGGGACGACGTCGCCAACGGTGCACGCGATCTATGCGCCGAGGGCGGTACGCTCAACCAGTGCCCTCCGATCGCGCGCACGCCCGAAGCCGCGTGCTGGAGGGAAGTGGATTGCGGTGCGATGCCAGTCGATGCCGACGGCCACTTCGACTGGGGTGACTGCGTCCAGACCATCGAAGGCATGCGCGAGGTCCAGCAGGAGCTCGTCATCGCGTGCATCGCCGATTCGACGTGCGACCAGCTCAAATTCGATCGCGACCGCTGCTTCAAACTCGGTGAATTCTGATGCGCGCGCTCGCAGTTGTTTGCGTCATCGCGTACGCGGTGCCGGCCGTCGCGCAGCAGGCCGACGTGCCGGCGCTGATCAAGCTGATCGAGAATCAGCCAAACGATATGGATCGCACGACGTGGAAGGAGAAGCGTCGCGAGGCTGCGCGCAAGCTCGGCCAGAGCAAAGATAAGCGCGCGACGCCGGTCCTCATCAACCTCGCCGACACCGAGACGTTCGACATCATCGGTGACATCGCGATCGAGGGCCTCGGCAATCTGAAGGATCAATCGGCGGTACCGACGCTGCAGCGGATCGCCAACGATGCGTCGCGCGATAAGAGCTCGCGCGACCTCGCGCGCAAGGCGCTCGCGAAGCTCGGTGCACCCGAGACGCCGACCGGCGGTGGCACGCCTCCGACGGGAGGTGGCACCACAGGCGGTGGCACGACGGGCAAAACCGGCGGTGCGGGCAGCGGCGCGACCGGTGGCGGCACGACGGGCAAGACCGGCGGTGCAGGCAGCGGCGCGACCGGCGGCGGCGGCACCACCGGCGGTGGCGTGACGACCGGCAAGACCGGCGGTGGCGCGACGACGGGTGGTGGAACGACGGGAACAACGGGTGGTGGCGCGACCGGTGGTGGCGCAACGACCGGCGGCGGCACGACCGGTGGTGGCGCAACGACCGGCGGCGGCGCCACGGGCAAGACCGGCGGCGGCGGCTCGATCTCGACGGGCGGCGGAGCGAGCGGTGGCGGCGAGCTCTCCGGCACCGGCGAAGGTTTGATCGGCGCGAAAGAATCGAGTGACGTCGAGAATCGGCCGGACTTCGACGACGACGTCATCGCCGCATACGATCGCCTCACGTTCGCGGCCGGCACGGCGGGCCTCAAATACGACACCGTGACGAAAGAGATGGACTTCGCCGCGGAGGCGCGAGGTAGCTACAAGAAGGGCATCGATAGCGAAGGTCGCGCGTGGAAGCTCGACACTGGTGCCGAGCTCCTCGCCGGTCTCATCAATCCCGAAGGCAGCGAGCTCGCGCGCGGCACGCTCTTCAACGTGCACGGCCTCGGCGAGGCGCGCTTCTACGCCGGCAACTTTTACGGCGTCGGCAAGGCGGCGGTCGCGTTCGGGTTCCAATACACCGCGAACAAAGAGGACGACGGCACCGAATTCAAGGACACGACGTTCAACGCCGATTTTCAGGTCGCGCTCGGCGGCGGCTGGGGTCGAGTCGTCGATGTCGGCTCGGCGATTCGCGTCCAGCGCCTCGCGTCGCTCCTCGACGACGCGCGCGCGCTCGGCAAGCCGATCAACGCGGCGACATCGAAGAAACTGCAGACCACGTGGTGGGCGCTGCGTCGCGAGCGCAGCGCGCTGCGGTCACTGCTCGCGACGATCGCGATCCTGCGCGAGGCGGGCGTCTTGCTCGGTGAACCGAACGCGGTGCTCACGTACGAGATCCTGACGGTGCTGCGCGACACGCAGCTCTACGTGCGGCCGAGCGGCCTCGATCTGCAGCTCGCGTTCGGCGAGGGCTTCTTGCTCCGCGAGCAAAACGGCGGCGGCGGTTGCAACACCGGAGGCGGCACCGGCCAAGCGGACGTCACCTGCGGTCGGATCGAGCAGCTGCTCGCGAGCGCGGGCTACGGCGCGCAGCTCGACGACAGCAAGATGGAGCTCTCGGGCAGCGGTTGGGGGCGCGTGCGCCTGTTCGCCGACGACGGCCAACCGTCACCGTGGGCGCTCGGCGCGACCGCGATGGTGCGTCGCTTCACGTACGGCGAGCACGGCGATCCATTCGGCGCGCTCGATCTGCGCGGGACCGTCATGCTGTCGAGCGACAACATTCCAAACTCCATGCCGGCGAGCGACAAGTCGCTGCGCATCGAGGGCGAGATGGGCTTCACCTACTGGCTCAATCAGGTCTCGGGCCTGCGGCTGTCGGCGATGGTCGCGGAGGACTCGGGCGCGTTCTTTGTCGGCGCCCGCCTCGAAGCGACCTATGGGCTTCTCGACGGCATGTTCGCGCGTTAAGAACGCGGTTGAATGGTTCGACCAATTTTAGTAAACTAGCTTGATGTCGGAGCTAAATCGTCACCAACGAGACACGCTCCTCGCCGTCGCCGAGACGGCATTGCCGGCCGGGCGCTTCATTCCTGCCGCGGGTCCCGAGACCGTCGATCGGATCGAGCGCTACGCGCTGACCCTGCCGACGCACCTGAGTCTCGGCCTCAAAGGCCTCCTGCGCGGGCTCGATGCGCAGTCCTGGCTCTCGGAGCGCAGACCGTTCATGAAGCTTAGCCCCGCGCGGCGCCTCGCGCTGCTCGAGAGCTGGCGGCAAGGCGATGCGATTCGCCGGCTCATGCTGCGCATGCTGATCACGCCGCTCAAGATGGCGCACTTTGACGATCCGAAGCTCTACCAGCGCCTCGGCTGCGTCTACGAATCCGAGAAGGTCAAAGCCGAGCCCAAGCCGGCGTACATGCGCGATCGCGTCCATCGCGGCGATGAGCTCGGCGGCGACCTCGCGCTCGAGTGCGATGTCGTCGTCGTCGGTACGGGCGCGGGTGGCGCCGTCGTCGGTCGCGAGCTCGCCGAAGCCGGTCTCGCCGTCGTCTTCGTCGAGGAAGGTCAGTACTTCGAGCGCTCGCAATTCACGGGGCGACCGTTCCAGATGCAGACGAAGCTCTACCGCCGCGGCGGTGCCACGTTCTCCGTCGGCAACGTCGGCATTCCGATTCCGCTTGGCCAAACCGTCGGCGGCTCGACGACGATCAACTCCGGCACCTGCTACCGCACGCCCGACCGCGTCCTTCGCAAGTGGCAAAACGACCTCGGCCTCGACGAGCTCGGCCCCGAAAAGATGGGCGGCTACTTCGATCGCGTCGAGAGCGTGCTCGGCGTCGAGACGGCGAAAGCCGAGCTCTTGGGTGGCAACGGACGCGTGATCGCGCGCGGCTGCGACGCGCTCGGCTTCAAGCATCACGGGCCGCTGCGCCGCAACGCGCCCGCGTGCGACGGCCAAGGTGTCTGCTGCTTCGGCTGCCCAACCGACGCCAAGCGCTCGACGAACGTCTCGTACATCCCCCTCGCCCTCCGCGCTGGTGCCGAAGTCTTCTCCGGCGCAAAGGTCACGCGCGTGATCGTCGATGGCGGTCGCGCGCGCGGTGTCGTCGCGCGCACTGCGGACGGCCACACGCTCACCGTCCGCGCGCGCAGCGTCGTGATCGCGTGCGGCTCGATCATGACGCCGATCGTGCTCTCCGCGCAGGGCCTCGGTCAGCGCTCGGGCCAGCTCGGCAAAAACCTCTCGATCCATCCCGCGTGCGGCGCGCTCGCCGAGTTCGACGAACAGATCCTCGGCTGGAAAGGCATTCCGCAGGGCTACGCGATCGAAGAGCTGCACGACGAAGGCATCCTCTACGAGGGTGCCGCGGTGCCGCTCGAGATGACGGCGAGTGTCACGCAGCTGATCGGCCCCGAGCTCATCCGTCTCGCCGAAGCATTCGATCGCGTCGCCTCGTTCGGCTTCATGGTCGAAGACTCCTCGCGCGGCTCCGTGCGCGAAATGATGGGCCAGCCCGTGATCCGCTATTGGCTTACCGACAAAGACGTCGCGCATATCAAGCGCGGTCTCGACGTGCTCGCGCAGATCTACTTCGCGGCAGGTGCCAAGCGCGTGCACATGCCGGTCGCCGGCTTCGACGTGATCGATTCACCCGACGATCTCGTCAAGCTCCGCCGCGCGACGATCCGCGCGTGGGATCTCGATCTCTCCGCATATCACCCGCTCGGCACCGCGCGCATGGGGCGCGACCCCGCGTCGTCGGTGAACGGCCAGGATCACGAGATGCACGACACGCAGAACCTGTTCATCGTCGACGGTGCGGCGGTACCGACGTCGCTGGGCGTCAATCCGCAGGTCACGATCATGGCGCTCGCGACGCGGGCCGCCGAGAAGATCGCGGCGCGGCTGTCGTAAAGACGGGTCAATGACCCGTTGCATTTACGGGTTTACACTACCTGGGTGAGAGGCAAAGCAGGCAAGCGCACACCGAGCAAGCGCCGTGAAGCCGAGCAGCTGCGAGCGGAGATTGTGCAAGATCTCCACGCGATCAGTGATTACGAGGCAAAGCACGGATCGTTTGCCGAGATGGTACGCGCGCATTACGAGCGCGACGACTGATACCTCAACTGGCCGTCAGAGATCGATCTTATCGCGAAACGTTGCGGCGGCGCCGGGCTTGAAGTGCACGTCCGCGAGGACTTCGCGCACGCACGCCTGCGTCGTCGACGGCAGGTCACTGTCGATGACGTTGAGAAAGCCCACCGCGCCGGTCTCGTCGATCGAGATTTCGATGCGCACGTAGGTATCGGTGAAGCCCTGCTTCGCGATCGCGCGCGTGCAGCGTGCGAGGCGCGCGTGATCGATGCCGGCACGGAGCTGGTTGCGACGCGCGGCGGCACCACCTGTGCGCGGCGCATCGGCGTGAACCTCGAGGCGCGTCGCGTGCTCGGCCGTGACATCGACCCAGCCGGCGCGTTGGAAGCGGCCGGCACTGTCGGCGGTCTCGACGGTGTGGCGACCGGGCATCACGCGTACGTGAAGGGGACCGTCGCCAAGCTCGACACCGTCGACGCGGACGGCTTGCTTGCCGATGGTCGCGATCTCGAGCGTGGCGGAGCTCTTCGCGAGCGTGTGGGCATCGGTCCAAAGTGGGAGCGTTGCGGGTGTTGCCTGCTCGAGCTGCTCGAGCTCATCGACCGACAGCTCCGCGACGTGGGCCTTTGTTACGGCGCCACGCGCGGGGACTTCGAGCTTGCGCGCCGCAGGGACGGGGAGCTCGCCCTGTGCATCGCGCACCGCGACGAGACCATGCTGGCAGGCGACGTGCGTGCCGCCACTCGCATCGTGCGCGACGCGGAATTGCGTGCCGCGCACTTCGATCGTGCGATCGCCGGCGAGCACGACGAAGCGCTGGCCTGCCGCGCGCGGCGCGACGGCGACCTCGACGGTGCCATCGACCGCGAGCTCGATGCGCTCGGCATCGAAGCGGCGCAGCACGAGCTTGGAATTGGCGCCGAGCGAGAACGCGCTGTGATCGCCGAACTGAACATCGATGCGACCATCGCCGGTTGCGAGCACGGTGCCTGCACCGAGGGGTTGTGCGAACGGATCGGTCGGCCGCACACCATCGATCATCACCTGGCCCGCGACGCGACTGACGAGCCCCGCGAGCGCATCGGGCGTGTGCTGCGGCTGCGATGTTAGCGGCGCCGGCGCGACCGCGGCGAGCGGGCGGCGGCGCAGCGTCGGCGTTGGCCCCGTCGCAAGCGCGAGCGCGATCGCGGCACCAGCAGCGGCGACGGTGCCGACGAGAACGAACGCGCGACTGGAGCGGCCTTGGTGACCAGCGCGGCGCCGCGCCGACGAGACCGACCAGTGCACGCGCGCACGCACGCCATCCCACGAGAGATCCGGCGCCGACTGCACGCGCAGCGTCGGGAACGTATCGGATGCGCGACGCACGCGGTCGCGACGCTTCGCGCACGCGGCGCAATGTTTGGCGTGACGCTCGAGCTTCGCGCGCTGCGCCGCATCGAGCTTGCCCGCGAACGCATCCGCCCACAGATGAGGTGCCACGTGCCGACTCACGACTCCTCCTCCTCCCCTTGCCCCTTGCCTTCGGCGATCGCGCGGTAGAACTCGCGCCGCGCGTAGAACAGACGCGTGCGGACGGTGACGGGATTCGACTCGACGAGGTACGCGATCTCTTTTAGATCGAGACCCTCGATCTCGTGCAGGTAGAGCACGATGCGCTTTTTCGGCGCGAGCTGCTCGAGCGCGCGATAGACGCGCTCGCGATCGCGAGTGCGCTCGAGACTCTTCTCGGGCGTCTCGGGGCGCTCGATGTGCGTTGGATCGGCGGCGGCCGCATCGAGATCAGAGACGCCGATCGCCGTCGGTCGGCGGCGGCGCGTGCGGATGCGACCGAGCGCGACGTTGACGCAGATGCGGTAGAGCCACGTCGAGAGGCGCGCGTCACCGCGAAAGCGATCGAGCCCGCGAAACGCGATGACGAAGACTTCTTGCACGAGGTCTTCAAGATCGGTGCGGTCGCCGAGCACGCGAAAAAGGTTGCCGGCGACCTGACGGCGGAAGCGGTGATAGAGCTCGTCGTGCGCGGCGCGTTCGTCGGCGCGGCAACGCTCGATCAGATCGGCCTCATCGGCGGGGCCAAAGACCACCGAAGACGAGCCGGTTTCGCGCTTCACACCCCAGAGCATAGCGGTCGTGGAATTAGTTCCCAGACCACTCGATAGCGTTCACGGCCGAATTGGTGAGGATGCCCACACTACCGACGGGCCGGCAGCACGACGAAGTCGAGGTCGCGATCGAGCTCGCAGTGCATCGAGTCCTCCATGCGCTCCTTCTCGAGGCTACATGGCGCTTCGTCCTTGGCCGACGCCTGTTTGCCCTTCGTCGGCAAGGTCAGGATCACACCATCACCCTCGATCCGCCACGTGCCCTTGAACGGCTGCTCGAAGCTCTGACCCCGGCACACACTCTTCACGCGGAGCTTGAACGTGCGGTCGCGGCCCATCGTAAGCCGGACCTCCGGCGTGTCGCAGCTCGTGCCCGTCTGCTCCCACTGACCGCCGAAACCCATGACGCGCTCGTACGGAGTCTGCGCCTTGCGGTCGAGGCCGACGGCCGTGCGAAACTTCGCATCGCTGCGCAGCGACGCGAACGCCTTGTCGAAGCGCGCCTCGACGAGCCATTCGATCGCATCGGGACGCGAGCTCTTCGCGAGCTTCTCGATCGCCGCCATCGCCTCCGCGTGCTTCTTTGCGCCGAGCTGGATCACGGCGATCCGATACGTCGCTTCGCTATGATCCTTGTCGAGCGCGAGCACCGCTTGCCACGCCGCGAGCGCCTTGCCCTTCGTTGCTTTGCGCGCAGCTTCGACCGCCTTCTTGAGCTTTGGATCTTCCGGCGGCGCGGGCGCAGGCGTAGTTGGCGTGGGTGTGGTCGTCGTCGGCGGTTGTGGCGTCACCATCGTCGGCGCTGTACCGGGGTCGCGACCGGTCGTCTTGACCAATTCGAACGCGATCACCTCGGTGGTGTCCTTGCTCAGCCGCCGCACAATGTACGTGACGGCGATGCGATCTTCGTATTGGCTCGTGTAGACATCGACGACGCGGCTGATCGGATCGGGCGCATTCCAACTGACGACGACATCACCCGTCTTCTTGAGGACCGTCAGCATGCGCCCAGAGCCGACCGCGCCAAACGTCGCCTTCGCGCCGCGCTGGACCGTCGGCTCTTTGATCGACAGCTTCGCGATGACATCGGCGGTCGCCTTCTCGCAGGCGGGCATGCCGTTCGCGACGCCGTCCTTCACGGCGAGCGGCCGACACACGCGGTCTTGGTTGACGAGGTACGGAGAATCGACACCCGAAAACCCACCGAAGGTGTCCGCCGCCGCCGGGGTGGCCACGAGGACGACGAGCAGCATTGCCGATCGCATCGCCATTTCGACGTCATAGCGCGATTTCCATTCATGTGCCCGCAGATAGGAATTGAGGTACGGTCAACAGGTGCGTTCTGTCTTGACTCGTGCGACGGCAGCCCTGGACCGCAGCGTCGTGCGCTTCATGGAGCGCCGGATGGCGCCGCGCACCCCGCGCATCGACCCCGGCGACGCGCGGCTTCGGCTCGTCGAGCTGGCGCGCAGCTACAGCGAAGACACGCTCGGCCTGCCGAGCCGGTTCTTTCCAACACCCGAGCTGCCAAGCGTCACGCTCGGTCGCACGGCCGATGGTCCGCTCGGCACGCGCGTCGTCGATCTGTCGTGGCGCTCCGAGTACGCGCCGTTTCATCCCGACGCGCGCGATCTCTATCTCTCCGCAACGGAGAACATGACCGCGCACGCGCGTTGGTGGTCGAGCGGTTCCGGCCGGCCGACGATCGTCATCCTCCACGGCTGGGGCGGCGGCAACCACTGGGTCACCGCACGCGCGTTCGTCGTGCCGTATTGGCTGCGCCATGGCTACGACGTCGCCGCGTTCGTACTTCCGTTTCACGGCGCGCGCGCACCGGCGGTGGGCCAGGTCGTGCGCTCGGGCGCGCTGTTTCCGAGCCCGAACCCGCTGCGCACGAACGAAGCTTTCGGTCACGCGATCTACGATCTGCGCGCGCTATCGCTGTTCTTGCGCGAGCGCGGCGCATCCGCGGTCGGCGTCATGGGCATGAGCCTCGGCGGCTACACAACTGCACTGTGGGCGAGCATCGCCGGGCCGACAGACGTCGGCGGCGTCGATTTCGCCGTCGCGATGATTCCCGCGGTCTCGATGGCCCGCCTGATGTGGCGGCATGGCGAGACCTCGCCGGTGCGCCGCCGCGCCGCGAAGGCAGGCATCACCGAAGACCTGCTCGCCGAGGCGTTCGCCGTGCACACGCCGACGACACGCCCGCCCCGCGTGCCACGGCAGCGGCTGTACGTGATCGCCGGCAAAGGCGATCGGATCACGCCGCCGGATCACGCCGAAGCACTCGCCGCGCACTGGGGCACCGACGTGCTTTGGTTCGACGGCGGCCACCTCGCACAGGTCGGCCGCCGCGATGCGCTGCGCACCGTGCGCCGCGCGCTCGGCGAGCACGGGTTTGCAGGACGCACGTTTCGATCATGACAGACACGTCGAAATCGCTGGCCGACGCGATCGCGACCGGCCCACTGTTGCTCGACGGCGCGATGGGCTCGCTGCTCTACGAGCGCGGCGTTCTGCACACGCGCAGCTACGACGAGCTCAACCTGTCGCAACCGGATCTGATCGCGACGATCCATCGCGATTACGTGCAAGCCGGCGCCGACATCATCGAGACGAACACGTTCGGCGCCAATCGCATCGCGCTCGCGCGCCATGGGCTCGTCGAGCAGATGGCCGCGATCAACCGCACCGCCGTCGAGCTCGCGCGCAAGGCGGCGGCGGGTCGCGCGTACATCGCCGGTGCCGTCGGCCCGACGGGCGTGAAGTTTCACATCGCGACGGCCGCCGAGCGCAGACTCGCGCGCTTCGCGCTCGCCGATCAGATCGACACGCTGATCCTCGCCGGTGTCGACGCGATCATCCTCGAGACGTTCACGTCGATCCTCGAGATGGAGGAAGCGATTCACGTCGCGAAGGAACGCGGCGCGCGCGTGCCGTGCTTCGCGATGATGGTGTTCGATGCGCAATCGCGCAGCGACGGCGGCCTCGGGCCGGCAGAGATCGCGGATCGCTTGATCGCGGCGGGCGCCGACGTCGTCGGCGGCAACTGCGGCATCGGTCCCGCGGAGCTCTACCAAGTCGTCACGAACATGGTCGGCCGCGGCAAGCCGGTGATCGCGCAGCCCAACGCAGGGCTGCCTGCATCGGTCGAAGGCCGCACGCTGTACGTCGCGAACCCCGAGCACTTCGGCGTGTTCGCACGACGCATGCTGAAGAGCGGCGTCAGGCTCGTCGGCGGCTGTTGTGGCACGACGCCCGAGCATACGCGCGCGATGCTCGGCGCCGTGCGCATGCTGCGCGGCGAAAAGATCGACGAGCGCGGCAGCAAGTCCTCGCCGCAGATCCAGATCGCGCCGGGCCCCGCGCCCGCGGCGAAGACGGCGCTGCCGGCACGCAGTCGGCTCGGCGGCCGGATCGCGCGCGGCGAGTTTGCGGTTTCCGTCGAGCTCACCGCACCGACGGGCCTCGACATCGCGAAGACAAAGACCGCCGTCGAGAACCTGATCAACGGCGGCGTCGATATCGTCAACATCGCCGATGGTCCGCGCGCATCGGCGCGGATGGCGAACATCGCGGTGTGCGCGCGGCTCGCCGCGGAGACGCCGGTCGAGCCGATCCTTCACGTGTGCGCGCGCGATCGCAGCTTCCTCGGCCTCGTCGCGCACCTGCTCGGCGCGCACGGTCTCGGCTTGCGCAACCTCGTCATCATCACAGGCGACCCGCCGAAGATGGGCGACTACCCGTTCTCGACGCCGGTCTACGATGTCGACTCGGTCGGCCTCTTGCGCATCGCCGCGGGCCTCAACGCCGGCGTCGATCCTGCCGGCAAGGAGTGCGAGCCGACGCAGTTCGTGCTCGCGACAGGCGCCGAACCCGCCGCGCACGATCGCGATCGCGAGCTGCGCCGCCTCGAAGACAAAAAGCTCGCCGGCGCCGAGCTCGTGATGACGCAACCCGTGTACGACCCGCGCACGCTCGAGCGCTTCCTCGACGACGCCGCGCCACTTGGCTTGCCCGTGATGGTCGGCATCCTGCCGCTCGCGTCGCATCGCAACGCCGAGTTCCTGCACAATGAAGTGCCCGGCATGAGCATCCCCGCTGAATATCGCGAGCGCATGGCGAAGGTCGGCGGCGGGCCGGCCGCGCAGGCCGAGGGCGTGCGCATCGCGCAAGAAGCGCTCGGCGCGGTCAAGCATCGCGTCGCCGGCGCGTACGTGATGCCACCATTTAACCGCGTCGCATCGGCGCTCGCGGTACTCGAGGTCGCACGCGATCGCTGGGTCCCGGTGAAGCGGTGAGCCTCACGCCCGCGGAGGCGCGCGCGCTCCACGATGAATGGTGCGTGATCGATCTGCACGCCGACACGCCGAAGCTGATGGACAAGCTCGGCTACGATCTCGCGGCGCGCCACGAGCGGCCGATGCCCAAGCAGCTCAACTGGCTCGGTCACGTCGATCTGCCGCGCTTGCGCGATGGCGGCGTCGCGGCGCAGTTCTTCGCGCTGTGGGCGTTTCCGAAATACATTCCCGGCACGGGCCGCAGCTGCGCGCGCTCGGTGCTCGCGCAGATCGAGGCGCTCGATGCGGCGGTCGCGAAACATCCCGAGCAGCTCGCCTGGACGCGCACTGGCGCCGAGATCCGCGCCGCGAAGGCGGCCGGCAAGATCGCAGTCCTCGGCGGCATCGAAGGCGGGCATGCGCTCGACGGCCGCGTCGAGGCGATCGAGCTGTTCGCGCGAAAAGGCGTGCGCTACCTCGGCCCGCTGCATCTGTGGCCGAACGAGCTCGGCGGCACCTCGCGCAAGCCCAAGCGCGACGAAGGCCTCTCCGATCTCGGCCGCGACGTGATTCGCGAGTGCGAGCGCTGCGGCGTGATCGTCGATCTCGCGCACATCAACCGGCGCGGCTTCTTCGAGGCACTCGAGCTAACGGAGCAACCGCCGATGGTGACGCACACCGGCGTCAACGGCGTCCACGTCAGCTGGCGCAACCTCGATGACGATCAGATCCGCGCGGTCGCCGATCGCGGCGGCTGCATCGGCATCATCTTCGCGCGTCAGTTCCTC
>Ga0070698_100000069_pt1 | contig 76026 bp, 85 predicted proteins | sample KBSK1502metaG_FD_65477 | JGI IMG/M metagenome (GOLD analysis project Ga0070698, IMG submission 65477) | Corn, switchgrass and miscanthus rhizosphere microbial communities from Kellogg Biological Station, Michigan, USA - KBS K1-50-2 metaG | ecosystem: Host-associated > Plants > Roots >... | reverse complement strand
GCGACGAGTCCGGAGATGGGCACGATCCAAAGGAGCGGGTTGGTCGAGAAGGCTTCCAAAGGGGCGCGTCCTCCCACGTCGAGCGTTCGGCACAAAAAGAGAGCGCCCGCCCCGACGGAGGGGGCCGCAGCGCTACCCAAATATTAGCCAAGCGCCGGTGGACGCGCAAATGCCGCGAGGCCAACGCGGCTATCGTGGAGCGGTATGCCACCGCAGAAAGCCTCCAAGTCGGCCCCGAAAGCCGATGCGAGCGAGAAGGCCAAGAGCACCGACCGCGACTGGCTGACCACGGCCGAGCTCGCGACAAAGATCGGGTGGCGCGAGCATGCGCTGCGCGACGCGCTACGCGGCAAGGACCTCGACGGGGTCCGGCGGACCTCCTTCGGCTATCACATCGACGCGAGCGCGGTCGACGCGATCAAGTCCACCCTCGGCGCGCCGCCACCGAAGGGCAACGCCTCCAAGCGGGCTTAGCGCCAGACGGCGAGCACCGCGGCGACGAGCACGAGCTTCACGAGCCAGTCACCGGCGTGAATGAGCGCGAGTCGCGAGGGCACGTTCTCCCACAGCACGGAGCCGGCCAGGATCAACACCGGGAACGCGATCCACATCAGCAGACCGAGGCGCACCGCGCCGGCGAGATCGGTCATGCCTGTCGCGACGATGAGCCACGAGATCGCGGCGGCGAACACGACGTTCCGCGCGAGCTCGGCAACAATCTTCAGCGGCGGCGGCCGCCGCGTCGCTCCGGCGGCCGGCGTGAGCCCGAGGAGCTTCGACCGCTGCGCCGCGAAGGCGATGTACCAGGTCATGCTCGCGATGAACGCGAGGACGGAAGCGGCCGCGATCGCCGGCCAGCTCATCAGCTGCGCTTCCGCAGCCTCGCGGGCAGGATCTGCAGCTCCTCGCGGTACTTCGCCACCGTCCGCCGGGCCAGGATGATCCCGTTGTCGCCCCGCAGCTTCTCGACGATCTCCTGATCCGAGAATGGATGCCCGCGGTCCTCGGCGTCGATGATGTTCTTGATCACGTCCTTCGTGCCGAGCGACGCGGTGAAGAACAGCGAGAACGGCACGACCTGACCCGCGGGCAGGAGCACGTACTTCCCGGCGGTCGCGCGGCTGACGGTCGACTCGTGCATCCCGATGCGCTCCCCGACCTCCGCTCGGGTCAGCGGCCGGAGGCTCTGGATCCCCTTCTCGAGGAAGTCGTGCTGGCACTCGACGATGACCTGCGTGATCCGCGCCATCGTCTGGCGGCGCTGATTGATGTTGTCGATGAAGAACTTCGCGCGGGTCACGTACTCGCGGATGTGCTGCTTCTCGCGGTCGTCCATCGCCGGCGTCTCCGCCTTCGCGGTGCGCGCCGCCTGGATCTGCCCGACGAGCTGCCGGTACACCGGATTCACGCGCAGCGAGAAGCGGCGTGACTCGATGACCTCGACGTCGAACGCCTCGCGGTCGCCCTTCACGATGATGACGTCCGGCCGCAGGGTGGCCTGTCGCCCGCCGATGCTCGTTCCATCGGGGCCCGCCGCGAAGGCCTGCGCCGGATACGGATTGAGGCTCGTCTTGATGTAGTCCCACGCGGCCTGGACCTCGTCGCGCGTGATATGCAGCGCCTGCGCGACGTCGCCGAACTTGTGCTCGCCCAGCTCGCGGAAATGGTCGGCCACGATCGCGCGCGCGTGTGGCGGGACGTCCTCACCGGCCTCGGAGAGATGCTTCATCTGAATGAGCAGGCATTCCTGGACGTCGCGGGCCCCGAGGCCCCACGGCTCGATCGACTGGATGACCTCGAGCACCCGTTTCGCGTCCTCGAGCGACACGTTCAGCGTCTTCGCCGCGTCCTCGAGCGTGCCCTCGAGGTAGCCGTTGTCGTTCAGGTTCCCGATGAGGTACTCGGCCACGTTGTGGAGCCGCTTCGGGAGCAGGACGCGCACGTTCCACGAGAGGTACTCGGCTAGGGTCTGCTCCGCCTCCGCGCGCACGATCGGGTCGAACTCATCGCCTTCTTCCTCGTCGCGCGCCATGAGGCTCGTGCCCTCGAGGGGCTCGCTGTCGCTGTACTGCTCGGCCGACCCGGCCTTCCCGGCCCCGAAGCAGTTGAGGCAGACGCGGCCGGTGAGCGGGTTCCCGCAGAGCGGGCAGGCCTGGACCTCCTCCATGTCCAGCGCCGGGTTCTCCTCGAGCTCCTGGTTGATGACGTCCTGGAGCTCGAGCGACGACAGCTGGAGGATGTAATTCGCAGCGATCTGCTTCGGCGTGACCTTGAGCTGTTGCTGCGGCAGTAACCGCAAGTCCACTCGGCTACCTTACCGCAGGTGGTCGTGACGGCTGAGCTCCCGCTCATCTTGTCCGCCACCGCGCTCGCCCTCGTGGCCCTGCTCCTGTCGATCGGCGCGCGCTCGTGGCTCGCGCGAGGCATCGCGATCATCCTCGCCATCCTCGCCGCGGTCGCGCCGCTCGTCGCCGCGACGGTCATCGAGCCCGCGCGGACCGCGGGGCGAGCGCTCTGGGAATGGTCGGCCGCCGGCGGGCCGACCGTGCAGGCGAGCTACGCGTTCGATGGGATCGCCGCGATCGGCGTCGCGGTCGGCGCCGCGTACGCGGGCGCCGGGCTCTTCGGGGCGGCCCGCGCGACGAAACGGCATCCCCTGCTCCCGAGCGCGATCCTTGCGCTCGGCCTCGTGTTCTTCGCGCTGGCGGTCACCGAGGATCTCATCGCGGGCACCGTCGTCCTCGGCGTGCTCGCGTCGATCACGATCCTCGCGACGCTCGCGGTCGCACCGCTTCCGGCGACGACGCGGCTCGCGGCGTACCTCGCGGTGGGGATCCAGTTCTTTGTGCTCGCTGCGCTCCTCGTCTCACGATTCGGCGGCGCCTCGTTCCGCTTCGACTCGATCGCTCCATCCTCGGTGAGCCCCGGCGCGATCCTCGCCGCCTCGATCGGTGCGGCGCTCTTCGCGGGGCTGTACCCGTTCATCCCGTGGCGGTTCCGCGCGCAGCTCCGCGGCCCCGAGCTCGAGCGCCTCCGGGGGGTCATCACGATGCCCGTGGGCGTCGCCGCCTCGCTCCTGCTATTGCGGTTCCTCGGGGCAACGAGAGGCGATCTCACCACCCTCCCCCTACCGGGCATCCCAGCCGAATTGCGGCTGCTCGCCGCCGGCCTCGCGTTCGCGTCGGTCGCGGCGACGGCCGTGCGCGACCGGCGCCTCCCGGTGAGCGGGACGATCGTCGCGGTGCTGCTCGCGACGCTCCTGGTCGCGTACCCGACGCTCCGCTGGGCGCACCTCATCCTCCTCGCGGCCGGCCTCTCCGTCCTCTACGCCGCGACCGTGTCGCTCGCGCTCCCCGAGCAGTGGGACGTCGTCCGGTTCGACGTGACGCTCGCGGCGTTCTGGATCGCGCTCGCCGTCGGCACGCCGACCGCGATCGCCGGCGGGCTCTTCATCCTCGTCGCCGACTCGCTCGCCGCGCTCGCGGAGGCGATCTGGACGCCTGAGTCGTACAGCGTGGTCATCGCCGGATCCGCCGCGACGGTGACGGGGCTCATCATCGTCGGCCTCGGTGCGCTGGTCGCGGCGGACACCGGGGCGCAGGGCATCGCCCTCGCCGGTCTCCTCGCGATCGCCGCGCTCGTGCTCGTGCATGTCGGCCGCCGGCTCGACGTCACGGTCGTGCCGCTCGCCCTCGACGGTCTCGCCGCGGCCGCGGCGCTCGGCGTGTCCGCGCTCATCGGCCTCGCGGTCGCGGTGCCGGTCTACCAAGGCATCACGACGGCGTTCGGGCGCTCCTTCACGCCGGCGGCGGCGAACGCGCCGCTCGGCTACCTCGCGGCCGTGGCGGTCGCGACGCTCCTCGTCGTGGTCGCGCGCTCGATCCGGCCGTTCGTGCCCGACCTTGCCCCATTCGCGCAGCGGCTCCGCGGCGTGATCGCCATCGTCGATCCCGTACCCGCCGGACATGCGGCGTTCGGCGCGCTCGACGCGATCGCCTCACGCGCGACCGCGACCTTCAGTCTCTTCGAGCAGCGCGCGGGCGTCTGGCTCGCGACGGTCCTCATCATCGCCGTGCTCGTGTGGTCGGTCCGCTGAGGTGATCTACCTCGGGCTCATCGCCGTCGTGACCCTCATCGCGAACAGCGCGACCCGCCTGCGGTTGATCGCGATCGCGTTCGTCGGGATCGCCGCGGTGGCGGGGCTCATCGCGTCCGCGGCGGCGCCGGCACCCGAGGTCGCCGTCACCGCCGTCGCCGGTCTGACGGCCGCGGGGATCCTGTTCGTCGCCGCGCGCGACGGGCGATACGGCGAGGATCCGGGCTGGCGCCTCTGGCTCGGGACGTTCACCGCCGCCATCGTCACGCCGATCGCGTACGCATCGTTCCGAACGGTGAGCGGTGAGTCCGCACCGCTCCCGTTGCTGCAGGACAGCTCGGGCGTCATCGTCGAGGTCGCTGGAACGTGGCTCCTCTCGAGCGGAGTCGCGATCATGCTCACGGCGCGGAGCGCGGTCCGGGTGTCGCTCGCGGCGCTCGTCATGGTGACCGGCGTCCAGCTCCTCGCGCGCCTCTCGCCCGAGCCGCCGCTCGCGACCACCCTGGCCCTCGCGTGGCTCGAGGTCGTCGTCGCTCTCGCCGGCGCCTTCCTCATCGTGAACGAACGCGTGGTCCGCGACGCATGACGATCGCCGCGCCGGCGGTGCTACTTGCGGTCGCCGCCCTCGCGGCCTTCGGCCTCCGGAAGCGCGTGGTCCCGGTCGCGTGGCTCAGTCTCGCCGCGATCGTCGCCGCCTTCGTTCTCGTGACCGTGATCCCGCCGGACACCGCCGCGCGCCTGCTTGACGTCGACCTCCGGGTCTCCGACCTCGGCCGCCTCGCCGCGCTCGTGCTGCTCGCGACGATCGGCATGCTCGTGGTGGACGTCGTGCTCGACGAGCCCGCGTACAACTTCTTTCCGACCGCGCTTGCGGTCGGCGCCGTCGTGCTCGCCGTGCTCGTCGTGACGCCGCCCCTCGTGATCTTCGCGCTCCTGCTCCTCGGGCTCGTCGTGCCGGTGGGGACGTTCACGTTCCAGGTCCACCGGAACCGGAGCGTCGAGGCGAGCGTTCGCCACTTCTCGTTCGTCGCGTTGGGCGGCTCGCTCGGGCTCGGCTCGCTCGCGCTCGCCTCGAGCCTCCCGAAAGACCAGCCCGCCACGACGGTCGTGCTGCTCGTCGTCCTGCTCTTCGTCGCGTTCGCTCTCATGCTCGCGGCGATCCCGTTCCATACCCATGCCGCCCTGCTCGCCGGCGAGGCGCCCGCGTCGGCGCTCGCCCTCTACTTCGGCGTGCTTGTGCCCGTCACCTTCATCGCGTTCGCCGAGATCCTCGCGTCCAGCGGCCTCCTGCCGGCGATCGTGCAGGTGAGCAAGGTCCAGGACCTGCTCATCGGGATCGGCCTCACCTCGGCACTCGGGGGCGCGCTCCTCGCGGCCGGCGCGAACGACCTCCGCCGCCTCGTCGTGTACGCGGTCATCTCGAACCTCGGGTCGGCGCTCGTCGGGATCGCGACGCTCTCCGGTCCGGGGATCATCGGCGGCATCGCGACCGCCATCGTCACCGGCGCGTGCGCGACCCAGCAGCTGCTCGCCGCGGGAACGCTCGAGCGGCGCTCCGGCGACGATCGCCCCAACGTCGTCCACGCCCCGCTCGCCGCGGGTGCCTTCATCGCCGGCGGGATCGCGATGATCGGCGCACCGCCGCTCGTGACGTTCCCGGGCCATTTCTTCGTCGACCTCATCGCCTTCGCGGTCTCGCCATTCGCGGGAACCGCGCTCGTCGCGGCCGCCATCCTCCTGCTGATCGCGCAGCTCCGCGCCGGGGTACGGCTCTTCGCGGGATCGCCCGAGGGCTGGCGGATCGAGCCGCGGCCGGTGGCGGGCGTCCTCGGCGGGGTCATCTTCCTCGCCCTGCTCCTGGGTGGGATCACGCCCGACGCGTTCCTCCGACCGATCGCCGCGTTCGCCGACGAGTTCCTGAAGGCGCTCCGGCCGCTCTAGTTCCCCGCGAGCTCCCGTGTGGCGAACCGGCTGGTCACGTCGACGAGATTCGCGAGCTCGAACGGCTTGCTGAGGTAGGCCTCGGCGCCGAGCTGCGTCGCCCAGCGCTTCGCGCTGGAGCCGGCGGTCATGATCACGATCGGCATCTTGAGCCCGCGCTCGCGGACCGCCTCGACGAAGCCCTCGCCATCGAGGACCGGCATGTTCATGTCGAGCAGCACGACCTCAGGTTCGGCCTCGTCGACCAACCGCAACGCCTCGGAGCCGTTCGCAGCCGTCACGACCCGGAAGCCGTACTCCTCGAGGATGTCGCGGATCATCTCGACGATCGCGGGCTCGTCGTCGGCGACGAGCACATGGCGAGAACGGCCGGCGTGAGCCGACCCCGCACCGAGAAGCGGGCGGACCGCTGCGGTCGCCGGATCCCACGAGTCGAGCCACGCCGTCACCTCGCCGGGGGGCATCGGCCGCGCGAGGTGATAGCCCTGCGCGAGGTCGCAGCCCAAGGCGCCAAGCAGCTCCCAGGTCTCGCGATCCTCGACGCCCTCCCCGACGACCTCGAAGCCGAGGTCGTGGCCGAGCGCGATCGTCGCGCGGACGATCGCCTCGCGCCGATGATCCCTGGTCATCGGGATCACGAACTGTCGGTCGATCTTCACCGCGTTCACCGGCAGGTTCGCGAGATAACCAAGCGACGAGTACCCCGTCCCGAAGTCGTCGATGGAGATGACGAAGCCGAAGCGGCGCAGGTCGGCGACCACGTCGAGGATCCGCTCGGGCTCGTGCATGAACGTGCTCTCGGTGATCTCGAGCTCGAAGGCGTCCGCCGACAGGTCGTTCTGCTCGAGGAAGGCGACGAGCCGGCTGCCGAAGCCGGGGTCCTGCATCGTCTGGACCGAGATGTTCACCGCGACCCGCAGGCCGGCGATCCGCGCTCGCCACTCGCCGAGACGCTCGGCGGACAGACGCAGCACCCGGAACGCGAGCGCGGTCGCCTCGCCGCACTGCTCCGCGAGCGGGACGAACGTCGCGGGCGCGATCTGCCCGCGGAACGGATGCTGCCAGCGGGCGAGTGCCTCGAGGCGCGCAACTTGGCCGCTGCGGAGGTCAACGAGCGGCTGCAACGCGATCTGGATCTCGGCGTCGGCCAGCGCCTGCTCGAAGTCCTCGGGCGAGACCAGCTGATCGCGCATTCCCATGGTCCGGTCGTACGCCGCAGGACGGGTGCGCGGCGAACGCTGTGCACCCGTCGCGGGGTCGCAACGGGGTATCGGTGAAGGATGTTTAGTCCACGGTCGAAGAGTTTGTCTCCCGAACCGGACAACACCTGTCCGCACTGGGTACAGCGCTAGCGGGGCGCACCCTCGTCGGTCATCCATTTCTCGAGATCGCGGGTGTACGCGACGACGCCGTCCGGGAACCAGAGCGCGATCTCCGATGTCGCCGTCTCCGGCGCGTCGCTCGCATGCACGAGGTTGCGCAGTCCGACGAGCGCGTAATCGCCGCGGATCGTGCCGGGTGCCGCCTCGTGCGGCCGGGTCGCACCGACCATCGCCCGCACGACCGCGATCGCGTTCGGGCCCTCGAGCACGGCAGCGACCACCGGCGCGGCGCTGATCGTCTTCACCAGGTCTTCGTAGAAGAACTTGCCCTTGTGGATCTCGTAGTGCTTCTCGGCGAGCGCGCGGTCCACCTTCGCGAGACGCATCGCCGCGAGCCGCAAGCCGCGGCGCTCGAATCGCGCGATGAGCTCGCCGACGATCGCGCGCTGCACCGCGTCGGGCTTGAGGATGATGAGCGTCCGCTGCACGTTCTCCGTCACGAGGCCTTCTCCATCACTGCCGGTTCTTCCTCTCCTACGGGCGCCTTGAGCTCGCTCACGGTCGCGCGCGGACCGACGGCCGCAAGGTACGCGAGCTCCGGCCGCAGGTATGTCCGCGCGACGCGCTGGATATCGTCGGCAGAGACGCCGTCGATGATCGCGGTGAGCTCCTCGACGGTCCGGATCCGGTCGAGGAAGAGCTCCTGGCCCGCGAGCCAGCTCGACACGCCGCGCGAGTGCTCGAGCCTGAGCTCGATGCGCCCCTTCAGGAAGTCGCGCACGCGGAGGAGCTCGGCCTCGGGCACCGGGTCGTTGCGCAGCCGGGCGACCTCGGCGAGGGCAGCTGCCGCGGCCTCTCCGGCTCGCGTCGGCGCGACGCCGGCGTAGATCACGATGTGACCGGCGTCCGAGTAGTTCGAGATGTACGAGTGGACGTCATACGCGAGCGCGCGCTTCTCCCGCAATTCCAAGAACAGCCGACTGGACATCCCCTCGCCGAGGACCGCGCTCAGCATGTCGATCGCGAACTTGTCGGCGTGGAGCTGCGGCACGCCGCGCCAGCCGATGCACACATGCGCCTGCTCGCCGCGCTTCGCGAGCGTTCTCGTCCGCGTACGTCCCGCCCGCGGCGCGGCGCGGCCCTTGATCGGCTTCCGCTTCGGCAGGTCATCGAATCGCGCGCGTACGGCGGCGATCGCCTCGGCCTCGTCGATCCGTCCGGCGATCGCGACGACGATCCGTTCCGGTGAGTAGTGCGTCTCCATGAACTCGCGCAAACCGGGAGCGGTGAGCCCGAGCACGACCTTCTGCCGGCCGGCGATCTCCCAGCCGAGCGGATGGTTCGGGTACAGCAGCTCGTCGATCAGGGTGTGCACCCGATCCTGCGCCTGATCGCGGTACATCCGGATCTCCTCGACGATCACGTTCCGCTCGGATTCGACGTCCGTCTCACGAAGGAGCGGCGCGCGGACCATGTCGGCGACGACGTCGAGCGCCAGGAGGTAATGACGGGCCGGCACGAACGAAGAGAAGACCGTGGCCTCCTTGTCGGTCGACGCGTTCACCGAACCGCCCACGCCCTCGATCTGCTGGCTGATCTCCGACGCGCTCGGGCGGTTCGCCGTCCCCTTGAACACCATGTGCTCGAGGAAGTGGCTCGTCCCCGCGTTCGCCTTCGTCTCGGCGCGCGAGCCGACGCCGACGTAGACGGCGATCGACGCGGATCGCGCGTCGGGCATGTCCTGGACCAGCACGCGTACGCCGTTGTCCAGCGTCACGCGCTCGTATTGCACGGCCATGACGCTAGCAGGGTCGGGTCAGTCGACCGCGCTGGACGCTCCGTAGCTGATGACGAGATCGGCGCCGGCACGGCGGGACGCCGCGAGCGTCTCGCGCTCCGCGGCGGTCGTGTCGAGCTCCTCAGCCGATAGGACGAACGCCGCGTGCTCGTCGGCGGTGTGGAACGAGATGATCGGTCGGCCGGCGACCGCACGAAGCGCGGCGACGATGTCCAGCGCCGGCGCGCCCGGCTTCACGACGACCGCATCGGCGCCGTCGGTCACGTCGCGGAGCGCTCGCGCGCGGGACGCGCTCGGATCGTCGGCGGCCAGGAGCGGGACCGCGCGATCGCGGATCGGCGTGCTCTGCACGAGGATCCGATGGACGCCGTAGAGGCTGCTCTCGAGCTTCGCCATCGCGGCGACGGGAACGCGCTCATGCTCGCCGGCCAGCGCGCGCCGCAACGCGCCCACGCTGCCATCGAGCATGCCGGATGGGATGAGCAGGTCCGCGCCGGCCTCGGCGTACGCGACCGCGATCTCGCCGAGACGCTCGAGCGTCCCGGCCACGTCGGCGCCGCCGTCGCGGAACAGAACGCACTGGCCGTGTTCGGTATAGGCGCAGACGCAGACGTCGACGGCGACGCCCAGCTCGGGAACGGCTTCCTTCACCGCCCGGATGGCGCGCGGGACGATGTGGTCACGCTCGCTCGCGATGAACGCGCGGGCGTCCTTCCGGTCGGTCGCGCCAAAGACCAGGAGCCCGGCGAAGCCGGCGGACGCTGCGGCACGCGCGTCGCGCACGAGCTCGGTGAGCGACAGCCGCTCGAGGCCGCCGGTCCCCTCGACGCGCTCGCGGTCCTCGACCGACGCCGACACGACGACCGGGAGGATCAGCCGCGAGGCGAGGCTCGCTCCGCCGAGGGCCCGCGACCACGCCGGGTGCTCCGCGAGCGGGCGGCGGGCGACGGTCTCTGGACCCACGTTCTCATCCTAGTTATCACCGCGGCCTTCGGCCGCGTCCGGCGCAGCCGCGGTCGTAACATTCCGCGTGGTGGGACCGATCCGAGCCCTGGCGGTCGCGCTGCTGGCGGCGTCGCTCCTCGCAGCGTTCCCGCACGTGGCGCGCGCGGACGACACGAACGCGACGCTCCCCGCGCGTGCGGACGTTGGACCGATGCGCCACCTCTGGCAGACGCTGAACAACTGCGGACCCGCGTCAGTGGTGATGGCGCTCTCGACGCTCGGCATCGAGGCCGACCAGGAGGACGCGCGCCTCGCCCTCCGCGGTCCCGACGTCCGTCGCGGCATGGGACCGGGCGGCGTTGGCCCGTGGGTCGACCAGCTCTACGGCCTTCGTTCCGTCTCGCGGATGAACGGCACGGTCGAGCTCATCAAGCGGTTCGTCGCGAACGGCTTCGCGCCGATGGTCACCCAGTGGATGCAGGACCCGTCGGTCTCGCGGATCGCGCACTGGCGGACCGTGCGCGGCTACGACGACGACCTCGGGGTCTTCTACGTGAACGATCCGATGCTCGGTGCGAACGTGCCGCTTTCCTACGAGTGGTTCAACGACAACTGGCAGCCGTTCAGCTACCGCTGGATGGTCATCTACCGGCCGAGCGATGAGGCCCACCTCCAGCAGCTCGTCGGTCCCGACTGGGCCGAGAGCACGATGCGCGACGGCTTCTACGCCCGCGCGAAGGCCGACGCATTGAAGCAGGACACGAGCGCCGCCTGGCTCACGTACGGCGAGGCCGCGTACCAAGACGGCTGGTTCGCCGAGGCGGTCGCCGCGTTCGAGAAGGGCATGTCGATGGGATCGGCCACTGGTGTCTTCACCGTGCGGTCGAGCTACCCGCTCGCGCTCCGCGCCCTCGGGAGGCAGACGGAGGCCGACCGCGCAACGACAAGCCTCGCGACTCTTACGACGACGCCGCAGACCGTGGTGCAGTCACCGGACAGCTTCGCGCTCATCCTCGCCGCGCGACGCGCGGCGCAGTACGACGAGGTGCAGCGTCTCGTGAACTAGCCCAGCACCTCGCGGGCGCGCAGCAGCCGCTCCCCCGCCTCGCGCAACAGATCGTCCGTCTTGCAGAAGGTGAACCGGATGAGGCCGCGGCCGAGGTCCGGGCGAGAGAAGAAGGACGATCCGGGCACAGCGGCGACACCGACCTCCGCCACCAGACGCCGCGCGAAGGTCACATCGTCCGGGGCGCCGAAGCCGGAGATGTCGCAGAGGATGTAGTACGCGCCGCCGGGCAGCTGCGGCTTGAAGCCCGCGCGGTCGAGGGCCGCGAAGAGCGTGTCGCGCCGCGCCCGGTAGTGCGCCGACAGGTCGCGGTAGTACGGCGCGCCGAGCGTGAGCCCCTCCGCCACCGCTTCCTGCAATGGCGCGGGCGCGCCGACGGTCACGAAATCGTGGACCTTGCGGATGCCGCTCGTGAGCCGTGGCGATGCCACGATCCAACCCACCCGCCAGCCGGTGACCGAGAACGTTTTCGACGCGCCCGAGATCGTCACCGTGCGGTCGGCCATCCCGTCGAGCGTCGCGATCGGGATGTGTTCGCCCGCGTAGCGAATGTGCTCGTAGATCTCGTCGGTCACCGCGACCGCGTCGTGCTCGCGACAGAGCTCCGCGATGAGCTCGAGCTCGGCACGGGTGAAGACGCGACCGCTCGGGTTGTTCGGCGTGTTCACGATGATCGCCTTGGTGCGCGCGCTGAACGCGGCGCGCAGCTCGTCGGGATCGAACGTGTACGACGGCGCGCGGAGCGGGACGAACACCGGCTTCGCGCCGCAGATCGCGGCGTCCGGTCCGTAGTTCTCGTAGAACGGCTCGAGCACGACCACCTCGTCGCCCGGATCGACGATCGCGAGGAGCGTGGAGACCATCGCCTCGGTGGACCCGCAGGTGACGGTGAGCATCGTCTCGGGGTCGACGGCCATCCCGTACAGCTCGCGGTAACTCTTGGCGAGGGCATCGCGGAGCGACTTGCTCCCCCACGTGATCGCGTACTGGTTGATGTCCGCGTCGATCGCGCGCTTCGCGGCATCCTTCAGCAGATCGGGCGCCGGGAAGTTCGGGAACCCCTGGGCGAGGTTGATCCCGCCGTACTGCGCGCAGAGGCGCGTCATCTCGCGGATGACCGACTCGGTGAACCCCGCCGTCCGGGAGGCGAGGGCGTTCCGCGCGACCTTCAATAGCCGACCGTCCGATCGACGACGTTGAGGAGCGGCTCACCCGCCTTGAACCGCCGCACGTTCTCGGCGACGAGGGCGAGGCTTCGCTCGCGGACGCGCGGCGACGAGTTCGAGATGTGCGGCGTGAGGATGGCGTAGGCGCAATCCCAGAGCGGGCTCGTCGCCGGCAACGGCTCGGTCTCGAACACGTCGAGCGCGGCGCCACCGATCCGTTTTTCCTTGAGCGCCGCCGCGAGCGCCGCTTCGTCGACGATCGGTCCGCGGGCGATGTTGATCACCCACGCGGTGGGCTTCAGCGCGCGCAGGACCTCCGCCGAGACCATGCCCCGGGTCTGCGGCGTGAGCGCGGCGGTCACCGCGAGGTAATCGGCCTCCCCCGCCACCTCGATGAACCGATCCGGAGGCACGATGCGGTCGACGCCCGGCCCGCCCGGCCGGCCCGCGTCCCGGCGAACACCGACGACGCGCATCCCCACGCCGCTCGCGAGCCGCGCGAGCTCGCTCCCGATGCTCCCCATCCCGAGGATGACGAGCGTCTGCCCGCGCACTTCGGCGTGCGGCGTCTCGCGCTGCCATTCGTGTCGGCCCTGGGCCGCGAGGTGCTCGGGCACGCGCTTCGCCGCCGCGAAGATCATCGCGATGACGTGCTCGGCGATCGGCACGTCGTACGCGCCGCTGTTGTTCGTGAGGAGCACACGCTCGTACGTCGCCATCACGGGGACGTGACGGTCGACGCCGGCCGAGAACGTGTGGACCCACCGGAGCTTCGGCAGACCGGCGAGCACCGACCGCAGCCGATCGATGCTGAAGCCGCCGAACGCCACTTCCGCCTCGACGGCCGGCCCGAGCTCCTCCCCCTGCACCGCGACGATGCGGTCATCGGGGAGCGCGGCGCGGAGGGTGTCCGCGGATGGCGCGGAGGACCAGTTGCCGAAGACGGCGATCGTCGTCACTGGAACACCGGCGCGGCCGCGGGCGCCGCCGCATCGAGGAGCATCGTGCGCTGGAGGAGGCTCATGTCCTCGGGCAGCGCGCCGGGGTCGAAGAGGTCGACCTCGAGCGACTCGCTCGAGCGCGTGGCGACGCCACCGGTGATCCGCGCGCGAAAGAGGCAGATGTAGAACTGGTACGGCGACACGGTCGCGAAGCGCTTGTTGTCGTACACCCCGACGAGCCGCTCGAGCTCGGCCTCGAACCCGGTCTCCTCGCGGAACTCGCGGAGCGCGTTCTCGGACGGAGGCGCGCCGATCTCGGCGTAACCGCCGGGGAGAGCCCACCGCTTGTTGTCCGACCGCTGGATGAGGACCGCGCGCCCGTTCGCGTCAAAGGCCGCGACGCTGCAGCCGACCTTCGGGGTCGGGATGCCGATGTCCGGTAGGTACGGGCGCTCCGGGGTGAAGTCCGTGCCGATGGTCAGGCGCGCGAGGGCCTCGGAGATCGCGAGCATGCGCTCGTAGCGGTCGCGGTCGTAGCCGTTCTCCACGTGGAGCAGGCCGGTCCTGGCCATGCCGCCGAGCTCGTGCGCCCAGAAGCGAAGCTGCTCGGACGGGGGAAGCTGCACCGGCTCGATACTAGCCAGCCGATGTGGTTCAGCGGCACGCTGCTCAATCTCCTCACGGTGCTCGCCGGCGGGCTCCTCGGCACGTTCCTCGGTGACCGGCTGACGGTCCGACTCCGTGAGACCGTCGTCGCCGGAGTCGGGCTCTTCGTCCTCGCGATGGGCGCGAAGTTCGCGATCGACACCGCGAACCTGCTCTACCTGTTGGGGGCGATCCTCATCGGCGGCGTCATCGGGTCCCTCGCCGGCATCGAACGGCGGCTCAACGACTTCGGCGCGTCGCTCCAGCGGCGGTTCGCGACGCCCGGCGGCACGAGCACGATCGCCGAAGCGTTCGTCACGGCGAGCATCGTGTTCTGCGTCGGCCCGCTCACCTTCCTCGGCGCGATCCGCAACGGGCTGACCGGCGATCCGTCGCTCCTCGTCATCAAGAGCGTGCTCGACGGCTTCAGCGCGATCGCGTTCGCCGCGACGCTCGGCTGGGGTGTGCTCCTCTCGCTCGTTGTCATCCTCGTCTACCAGGGCGGGCTCGCCGCGGGAGCGTCGCTCTTCTCGGGGCTCCTGTCCGACGCGCAGCTGCGGGAGATGAGCGCGGTCGGCGGGCTCCTCATCGTCGGCGTAGGGTTGAAGCTGCTGAAGATCCGCGACGTGCAGGTCGCGGACTACCTGCCGGCCATCGCCGTCGCGCCGCTGCTAGTCGCCGTCGCGACATCGATCGGGGGAGGGATCGCGAAGTGAAGATCCTCGAGTTCCGGAGCGACACCTTCACCCAGCCGACGCCCGCGATGCGCAAGGCGATGGCCGAGGCCGAGGTCGGCGACGATCAGTACGGCGAGGACCCGACCGTCAACAGGCTCGAGGAGCGGGCCGCGTCGATCGTCGGCAAGGAAGCCGGCGTCTACGTCGCGAGCGGGATGCTCGGGAACCTCTGCGGCGTGCTCTCGCAGACGAACCGCGGCGACGAGGTCATCCTCGGCGACATGGCCCACATCTATCAGAACGAGATGGGCGCGTTCACCGTGCTCGGCGGCATCCACGGACATGTCGTGCCGAACCGCGACGGCATGCCGTCGCTCGAGGACATCGAGGCCGCGATCCGGCCTATGTCCGGCAACATGCCGCGCTCCGCGCTGCTCTGCCTCGAGAACTCGCACAACAATTGCGGCGGAGCGGTCATCACGCCCGCGCAGACGCGCGCCGCGGCGGCGCTCGCGCACGAGCGCGGGATGAAGGTGCACCTCGACGGTGCGCGGATCTTCAATGCCGCGGCGGCCCTCGGGGTCGACCCGATCGAGCTGACGGGTCCGGTCGACACGGTGCAGTTCTGTTTCTCCAAGGGCTTGTGCGCGCCGGTCGGCTCGATCCTCTGCGGGACCAAGGAGACCGTCGTTCGCGCCCGGAAGGTCCGCAAGCTCCTCGGCGGCGCGATGCGTCAGGCCGGGGTCATCGCGGCCGCCGCGCTCGTCGGCCTCGAGACGATGCGCGAGCGGCTCGTCGAGGACCACGTGAACGCGCGCGCCCTCGCCGACGGCCTGGCGGCGATCCGCGGCGTGAAGATCGACGCCGCGAAGGTCGTCACGAACATCGTCTCGTTCGAGATCGATCGCTCGGCGATGGACGCCGGTGACTTCCAGAAGGCCTGCGCCGAGCGCGGCCTGCGGATCTCGCGCTACCTGGGCAACTCGCCGCGCCTCCGGATGGTCACCCACGCGAACGTGAGCCGTGCCGACGTGGACGCGGCCCTCGCGATCATGAACGGCGTGCTATCGGGGAAGCGCGAGCCGGTGACCGCGGCGGACTAGATCAGGTCTGCCCGCGCAGCCTCGGGTCCAACGCATCGCGGAGGCCGTCGCCGATCAGGTAGAGGCACAGGACGGTGATCCCGATCATGATCCCGGGCGGATAGACGAGCCACGGCCCGCGGTTGAACGTGAGCTGCGCGTTCGTGAGCATGTTGCCCCACGACGGGTTCGGCGGCTGCACGCCGAAGCCGAGGAACGAGAGGCCCGACTCCAGGAGGATCACGCCGGCGACGTCGATCATCGCGACGACGATCAGGAGCGGCACGATGTTGGGGAAGAGGTGCCGGAACATGATCCGGCCCGGCTTGGCGCCGATCGTCCGCGCCGCCACCACGAACTCCCGTTCCCGGTAGGCGAACGTCTGTCCGCGGGCGAGGTTGCAGATGCCGGTCCACCCGAGCAGCCCGATGAGGACCGCGAGCGGCAGCGGATCGAGGCGGAACAGGAAGCCGATGATCAGCAGCAGGAACAGCGTCGGGATCGAATTCAGGGTCGTCACCAGCCACACCGCAATGTCGTCCCACCAGCCCCGGAAGTAGCCGGCGCTGATCCCGAGGCTTACCCCGAGGACGAGGGAGACGAACGCGGCGAACGTACCGATGAACAGCGAGATCCGTCCGGCGTAGAGGACCCGGACGATCTGGCTCCGACCGAGCTGGTCACTGCCAAGCCAGAACGCGGGATCGTCGAGGGTTGGTGGCCGGTACGAACTGAGGATGTCCTGTTTGGAGAAGCTCCAGTGGAAGAAGTTGTCCGACAGGACGTCCGCCCCCGCGGCGACGAGCGCGATGAACACGAGGACGACGAACGCCGCGACCGTCGTGGGATCGCGCCGTACGCGCCAGAGTGCGTCCGACCAGAAGCCCGCGCTCGCGCGGCGCGCGATCAGGGCAGCACTAGCGACCTCGAGCCCGGTTGCATCGACCGCTGCCATTAGCGGACCTTGATCCGCGGATCGACGAGGGCGTACACGATGTCACGCAGGATGTACGAGACGATCAGCAGGATGCTGGCGATGACGACGCTGGCCTGGATGAGCGGGAAGTCCTTATTCGTCAGCCCTTCGAAGAACAGCCGGCCGAGGCCGGGCCAGTTGAAGATCGTCTCGACGATGACGGAGCCGCCAATGACGATGGTCAGGATGCCGCCGAGGAGCGTCACGACCGGAATGAGCGCGTTCCGCAGCACGTGGCGCACCACGACGACCTGCTCGCGAAGCCCCTTGCTCCGAGCGGTGCGCACGTAATCCTGCGACAGCACCTCGAGCATCTCGGTGCGCAGGTAGCGGGGGTACAGGGCGATGCCACCGAGGGCCAGGGTCAGCACAGGGCCGACGAGGTGGAGCACCCGGTCGCCAAGATCCGTCCTCCCGATCGTGTTCATGCTCCCGACCGGGAACCATCGCAGCTGGACGCCGAGAACGAGCACGAACAGCAGGCCGAACCAGAACGTCGGCACGGCGTGACCCACGACCGAGATCGTTCGGATCGCGTGGTCGGCGGGGCGCCCTCGCCGGAGCGCGGCGACCACACCGAGCGGCACGCCGATCGCGAGCGACACCAGCAGCGCGAGGATCTGGAGCTGCAGGCTGTTGCCGATGCGCTCGGTGATGAGTTGCGTCACCGGCCGGTGGTAGTAGAACGAGTTCCCGAAGTTGAAGGTGGCCATGTCCTTGAGGTAGCGGGCGAACTGGACCGGCAGCGGGTCGTTCAGCCCGAGGCTCTCAGCGAGCACGGCGCGATCCTCAGGCGTGATGTCGAACGATCCGCCGACCATGAGCTTCACCGGGTCCGCCGGCGACAGCCGCGTGAGCGCGAAGGTGATGACGATGATCCCGAACAGCGTGGGGATGCCCTGCACCAAACGCCGGACGATAAAACGGGTCATTCGCCTCCCAGGCTAGGCGTTGGGCGAGGCGCACGAGGCGCCCCGCCCACCGTCATGTGCTAGCGCGCTACGGCTTGATCCACCACTTCTCGATGTTCCAGTAGGAACCTGAGCTGTACGGGGTGGCCTGGATGTTCTGCAGCTTCTTGCTGTAGAAGTTGATCGCGTCGCCCGAGTAGAGGAACGTGTACGGCGCCTCGTCGTTCAGGATCTTGCCGAAGTCCTGGTACAGCTTCGCCCGCGTCGGCTGGCTGCAGTCCGGACCGTTCCGGCCCTGGTCGAGGTCCTTGTCGACCTGCGCGTTCACGAAGTCCATGTTGTTGAACTGGTCCTTCCCGCGCTGGCTGGAGTGGAAGATGCTGTACGAGGCGCCGTCCGGGTCGCCGGCGAGGCCGGTCCAGCCCAGGATCCAGCCCTCGTAGTCGGTGCCCGGGACCGTCCGGTCCAGCAGGGCGTTGAACGACTCGAGGAGCGGATCGATCTGGATCCCGATCTGCTTGTACTGGTCCTGCGCGAACTGAAGGGTGGTCTCGCGCGCGGTGTTGCCCTGGTTCGTCTCGATGCGCATCTTCATCGGTGAGCCGTCGGTCCACCGATAGACGCCGTCGGAGCCCATCTTCGCGCCCGCGGACTCGAGCAGCTGCTTCGCCTTCGCGGGGTCGTACGCGTAGTGGTTCAGGCCGGCGTCGCTGTAAGCCCACGATGCGGCCGGGATGTGCGTGTACACCTGCTTCCCGTAGCCGAAGACGATCTTGTCGATGATCGCCTGGACGTTGATGCCGTACCAGAGCGCCTGGCGGACCTGCTTGCTCTTGAGCCATGGAGCTTTCGCCGCCGCCGCGTTCCAGCCGATGAAGCTGTACGCGGTCACGCTCGGGAAGCGGGTGAAGAACGCGTCCTGGTCCTTCTTCAGCTCGTCGACGTCGCCGAGCGCGGGCGAGATGTAGGACACCTCGCCGACGAGGAACGCGGCCTTGACCGCGTTCGCGTCCGCGTAGTTCTTGAGGGTGAACTGCTCGACGAGCGGAGCGCCGCGGAAGTACTTGTCGTTCCGGACGTACTCGATGGTCTGACCGGGGGTGAACGACTTGAAGACCCAGGGGCCCATGGACGCGACTGGCGCATTGTTCATTGGATTGTCATCGATGTTCTTCGTGGTGTCGGTCGACTTGTTGTCCCAGTACTGGAGGAAGGCGTGCTTCGGGATGACCCCGCCGCCGGCGCCCTGGATGCCACGCACGGCAGGGCAGGACACCTTCGCGAAGGTCACGGTGATCGTCTTGCCGCCGTTCGACACGGTCAGGCCCGCCAGGGTGTCGGTCTTGCCGTTGAGGTAATCGGCCCAGCCGTCGATGTCCTGGAACGAGCTCTTGCGGACCGTCTTCTTCGACCGCGCGACCGCCTCGACGGTGTACTTGTAGTCGTCTCCGGTGAAGGGCTGGCCGTCGCTCCAGACGAGGCCGTCGCGAAGGGTGAAGGTCACGGTCTTGCCGTCGGCGGACTGGTCGAATTTCTCCGCGAGGTTGCCTTCGAGGTCGCCGGTCTGCGGGTTCGAGCGCAGCAGCGGCAGGTACAGCTGGCCCCAGGAATTACTCGAAACGCTGTCGGTGGCGATGACCGGCTGGAACGTCTTCGGGTCGCCGATCTGGCCTTCCACGAGCCTGCCACCCGCAACGGGCTTCTCTGTCGCCGAGCCGGCCGCCGAGGCGCCGGGTCCGGTCTGTGCCGGTCCACACGAGACGGCCACGAGGAACGCCGCACCGAGGACCGCGAATAGTCGCCGCATGCCTTCACTACCCCCCGTCGCCCAACTTCTGTATCGGGCGATACCCCCTGAATACGCGGCACAGTAGCCGACCGTTCACTCACCGGCCACAAGCAGCCTGCTCTCGTCGCTCGACCCGACCGAGGTGAACCTCCGTGCCCGCTTTTCACACAACGGGATTCGAGACCCTTCCGGCCCCGCGCCGGTCCAGCAGGACCAACCTCATACGGATGGGGGACGTCACACCTGCGCCGTCTTCGCCAGACTGAGGCGCGGTGAGAGGGTTCTTCCGCCGCGAGGGCGGACAGTCGCTTATTGAGCTCGCGCTGACGCTGCCGCTGCTTGTCTTCGCCCTGCTCGGCGGGGCGGATCTGGCCCGGTCCTTCGCCCTCCAGATCGCGGTCGAGAACGGCTCGCGGGCCGGTGCCGAGTCATACGCCATCGACTCGACCCCCACGAACGCCGAGGCGCAGGCCGCGGCGATCGCGGAGATCAACCGGACCCCGACCGCGAACGCCGGCGGCTCCAACGTCACCGTCACCAAGGCCCAGGCCGACGGGGTCACGGCGTGCGTCTCTCCGCCGACGGTCGCGACGCCGTGCTTCGTGTCGGTGCGGGTCCAGTACCCCTGGTCGACGATCATCGCCTGGCCGCTCGTCCCGAGCAGCGGGACATTCGACCGAACGACGACGATCCGGACCTTCTATTGAGCCGTTTCGTCCGGTCGCTGCGCGGCTTCGGGCGCGGTGAGGGCGCGCAGTCGCTCGTCGAGTTCGCGCTCACGCTCCCGATCTTCCTGCTCCTCGTGACCGGCCTCTTCGACGTCGCCCGCGCGGTCTGGCAGGAGAACTCCCTCGCCTACGCGGCGCGCGAGGGCACGCGGTACGCCATCGTCCACGGCTCCGCCGGCAGCCCGGCCGTCGGACCGTGCACGAACTGCCTCAACCCGGTGTCGAACAACTTGAGCTACCTGGTCGACGCCGTCACGAGCAACGCGATCGGCGTCTACAACATCGACGTCACGATCGACTACCCAGACCTCGACAACCAGCGGAATCACCGCGTGACCGTCGACGCCACCGCCCCATTCGTCCCGCTGCCGTCGCAGTACCTCCTCGGCAGCGCGTTCCAGATCACTCTGCGCGGCGGGTCGCAGCTCTTCATCCAGCGATGAGGGGCCTGCGTGCCTTCTTCAGCCCCAGGGAGCAGGGCGGTCAGATGATCGTCATGGTCGCGATCGTCTTCATGGCCCTCCTGTTCGTCGTCGGGCTCGCGGTCGACGCGGGGCAGCTCTTCTCAGCGAAGCGCTCCGAGCAGGAGGCCGCGGACGCCGCGGCGTTCGCCGGCGCGGTCGTGATCTATGAGAACGGCACGGTGCTTCAGGCGACCCAGGCCGCGATCGACGACGCTATCAGGAACGGCTTCACCGACGGCGTCAACAACACGACCGTGACGGTCAACGGATCGAACGTCGCGAGCTCGAACGGCGTCACCTCCGGTTCCTACGCCGGCGAGAGCCCGGTGCGGCACGTCGAGGTGATCATCGTCCGCCAGGTGACGACGACGCTCGTCCCGGCGGAGGCCGCGTTCAACCCGGTCCGCGCCCGCGGCGTCGCGGGCGCCGAGCCGTTCAACAACCAGTACGCGATCATGGTGCTGTCGCCGACGTGCAGCGGCGGCTCGACGCCGACGCTCAGCGCGAGCAGCAACGTCGACCTCCACGTCACCGGCGGGAGCATCTGGGTGAACGCGAGCTGCTCGACCGCGGTGAGCGGGTTCACCGGTACGGACTTCACCCTCCCCTCGCCGTACTCCCTCGACATCGTGGGCGGCTCGAGCGACACGTTCCCCGCGACGGTGAACTCCGTGGTGAAGAACCTCGTCGCCCAGCCCGACCCGTTCGCCGGGTTCCCCGTTCCGGACGGGAAGAGCTACGACGGCGTGCACAACCTGATCACCGATCCGGCCAACATCGCCGGAACGACCACCGCCGTCGAGGGGATCTACTCTGCGACCTCGATCAGCGGCAAGGCCCTCTGCCACGGTATCTACATCATCAAGGGTGGCGGATCGGGCGGGGACATCAGCAGGGACACGACGCACGCCGACCCCAACACCGGCACGGCCTGCGACGGCCGGGTCCTCATCTACAACACGATGACGAACTGGCCGGCGGCGACGGGTACCTGCACGAGCATCGGCCAGAACGGGAACCATCCCATCGACATCCTCCCGATGACGACCGGGACGTACGCCAACATGCAGCTCTATCAAGACAAGGCCTGCACCTCGACGCTCATCGTCGGGGTGGGCAGCGTCGTGAGCACCGGCGGCACCATCTACCTGCCATCGGGGGCGATGAGCTTCAACGGCAACGCGACGAGCATCACCGCCGGTCAGATCGTCGCGAAGACGATGGACCTCCAGAACGCGAACCTCACGGTGAACTTCACCAATGGCACGACGGCGGCGCCGATCCTTCCGCGGCTGGCCGAATAAGGCCGGCTGATGAGCAGCACCGGTACCACTGGGGGGCCCCGGTTGGTACCAGGGTTGGTACCAGTTCCTCACCGGCGTGACCCCGCTGACAGCCGGGCGTTCATACACTCGGTGACCCAATGACGCTGCGCCCGCGTGCCCGCGTATCCGCCGGCCACCGCGACGAGGGCGGTCAGACGATCGTGCTCGTCGCGCTGCTCTTCGTGCTGCTCCTCGGGTTCGCGGCCTTGTCGCTCGACGTCGGCCGGTTCTACGCGGAGCGTCGGTATCTGCAGAGCGCCGTCGACAGCGCGGCCCTCGCCTGCGCCCGCGCCTACAGCCAGGGCGGCACCGTCCAAAAGGCCTGGAACGCGGCGGACACCACGCTCCAGCAGTTCAACCTGAAGGCCGACCCGATCGGCGCGACGGTCACCTACCCCGGCGCCGGTGACCAGGTCGCCGGTTGGACCCAGCCGCTCGTGTACGACCAGAACGTCATCGCGAACCAGAACCTCACGAGCGGGATCCTGCCGATCGCCGCGCCGCTCGGCTGCCGAGTCGCGATCACCGCCAACGTGCAGACCTACTTCATCAAGCTCGTCCAGCCGAGCCTGACCCAGATCGGCATGGTGACCAAGGCGTACGCGACCTCGTTCGGCGGCTTCCTGCCGTCGGTGACGTATCGCTACACGAACGGCCCCGGCCCGGGCAACGGCGATCCGAACAACTTCATCGCCTGGACGATGCAGGGGCCCGATCCCGGCGACCCGACCGGGACCACGGGCAAGGACTACCTGTGCACCTCACAGAGCGACGCCAATTGCACCCCGGCGACGCCGACGAACCCGGGCCGCGAGCACGTCATCTTCGGCCAGAGCGCGAAGGCGACGAACGACTCGTCGTTCCGCGGCTACATCGGGCTCGACGTCCGCGACTTCCAGACGACCGACGGGAGCGGCAACCCGATCCACCTCGCGTACAACGGCGTCGCGCCAACGGCTACCGTGAACACGCTGAAGGCTTTCGAATCCAACTGGATCAACGCCGGCTACCCCGGGCCCGACATCTGCATCGTCGATCCGGCGAACTTCCTGCCCTGCGCCGAGATCTCGGCCCTCGACGGATCGAGCTCGGGCATCTTCGTCTCCAACTACCAGCAGTTCTTCAACGTGAACGACGTCCTCATGCTGCAGCTCTACGACGGCACCGTGAAGAGCATCCCCGACTTCACGATCCAGGCACCGAGCCTCGTCGTCCCGTCGGGCACTAACCAGCCACTGACGGCGACGACCGTGCAGTACACGATGAACACCCAGTTCCAAGCCTCGGGCTCGGTGATCGCGACCGAGCTCTACTTCGACGACGGCACCATCAACAACGGCGCCGGTGACCAGTCCGGCACCAATCCGTTCATGACCGGCGCGATCGGGACGTGTGCGCCCAACCCGCCGACCCTCGGCCGCGAGAACTGTGGCACGTTGACCCTCAACCCGACGCCGTCGAACGTCGGTTCGTACAACCAGTCATGGACCGGCATGACCGCGACCGGCGCGCAGCAGGGCATCTACCTCGCCTGGCTGCGAGGCAACGCGACCGCGCCCTACAACCAGCGCCAGCACGATTCCGTCGTCACCGTGACGGTGGGCGGCCAGAACCGCGACTTCAACCTCAACAGCAGCCTGGGCCTTGTCGCGGTCGCGGCCCCCGGCGTGCAGGCGGACTTCCCGGTCGCGGTGCGGACCGGCAACGGCAGCGTCGCCTGGAACGGCGGCTCGACCAGCATCAAGCTCACCTGGGATCAGTGCCCGACCAATATCGACCCGATCACCGGGATCTCCCTGCCGCTCGCATGCAAGATCAACGGGAGCGCCGCGACGACGTCGGTCAACGTCCAGCCGGGCAGCGGTTCCTCGGTCGAGGCGACCTTCAACGTCGATACGACCGCGGCGATCACGGACCGCTCGTACACCGGGTGGATCCGCGGCTTCGGTCGCGACTCGAGCAACCACCCGGTGAACCACCTGTTCCAGGTGACCGTGACCGTCGGCGTGAACGCCGGTGGCGTCACGAGCTACGTCGATGTGATCGGCTACGCCGCGTTCAAGGTCACCGCGATCAGCAGCAACGACGTGACCGGCGAGGCGATCAGCCCAGCGGTCTACGACCCCAATGACCCGCTGCTCGCGATCGCGAAGAAGATCCGCCTTGTTCCGTGGGAGAACCCTTAGCCCGGTAGGTCGAGCTCCGCCGCCGCGAGCGCCGGCGGGATCGAGGCACAGCCGAGCAGCGCGTCGTGGAACTTCCGCATCCCGTAGCCCTTCGCCCGCGCCTTCTCGCGCAGCCGGAGGATCGCCGCGCGGCCGAGGGCGTAGCTCGACGGCTGCAGCGGATTGAGCGTGTAGCGGCGGCACTCGCCGACCGCCGCTGTCCGCTCGAGCTTCGGACCCTCCATCATGAAGTTCACCGCCTGCTCGAAGCCGAGCTCGCCCGTGGAGAGCCCGACGTCGACGCTCACCCGCGCCGCGCGCCACAACAGGTCCTTGAGCCGCAGCAGGCGCGTCTCGGGATCGTCGAGGAACCCGAGCTCGGTCATGAGCTCTTCGACGTAGAGGCCCCAGCCCTCGATGAAGACGTTCGAGCGGAGCGCGCGGCGCGCGATGGACGGATGGTCCGCCGCGGTCGCCAGCTGGAGGTGATGGCCCGGGTAGCCCTCGTGGCACGCGATCACCGCGATGCCCTTCCGCGGATGGCCGGAGAGGCGTTCGTCCTGCACGGTCTGCGGCTCGCTTGCGGAGGGCAGCGCCACCCAGAACCGGCCGCGCCGCGAGCGCTCGAACGGCCCCGGCTGCACGTACGCCGCGTACGGGAGGGTCGGGCGGGCGAAGTCGGGCATCGCCTCGACGGTCAGCGACTCGCCGACAGGGAACGTCGCGAGCCCGGCCAGGTTCGTCGCCTCGCGCGAGCGCTCCATCTCGCGCCGATACACATCGACGAGCTCGTCCTCGGCCGGATGGTCCTTGCGAAGCCGGTCGAGGCTGCCGCGCCATTCGCTGTCACCGAGGGCGCGCGCGGCGTCGGCGAGCTTCGATGCCGTCTCGGCGTAGAGCTCCTGGCCCCACGTCTTCAGGGACGTCGTGTCATAGGGCAGGAGCTCCTTGTCGCGCAACAGCGCGTCGAACGCGTCGCGGCCGATGGCGAAGCTCCCCCTGGAGCGGCGCATGAGATCGTCGCGGAGCCAGGACGCGTACTGGTCGAGCGCGTCGCCCGCGCGCTTCCCCGCCCCGGTCAGCGCGGCCCTCGCCTTCGAGCCTTCGGGCGCGAGCGACGGCAGCAGCGCGCGCACGAACGTCGCACCGGCACTCGCGCTCTCGCCCGCGACGACGACGTACACCGGCGGCACGCGGTCGGGGTCGAGGTTGGCGACCGCATGGCGCAGCGCGGCGGGCGCCTCCTCCAATCTTTCACTGAGTGCCATGAGGCGCGTCTCGACGTCGCCCTCCTCGCGGATGAGCGCGTAGTACGCACCGCGCGTGATCGCGTCCGAATACAGCGACGGTTGGCGGCGGAAGCGCTCGAACGGGCGGAGGGCCCGCTCGCCGCGGAGCTCGCCGAGGACGAGCGCGAGGTCCGTGCGGTCGGCCGCCGGCCACGCCTGGCCGTCGTGCGACTCGAACACGTGGAGCCACCGATCGCTGAACGCGTCGCGGGCGGCGAAGCCCTCCTCGCTCATGTCGGCGAGCTTCGCGTCGTGGTCGTGGATCCCGGCGATCGTCGCGGCGGTCGGGTCGAGCGCGTAGCGATCCTGGATGAAGAGCTTGACCTGCTCCCGGAAGGACAGGCGCGCGTCTAGCATCGAGCGCAGTCTTTCATCCTTCGGGGAGATGCTCATGACGGCCGTCGCGCGGTTCCCGGATTGCGAGCATTGCGAGGCGCCCTGCTGCCGTCGTCAGTTCATGGAGGACTCGACTCACTGGTTCAAGCTCTCCGAGATCCGGCCGATCTACCAAGACGCAGGAACCGATGTGCACGTCGTGGGGTGGTCGTCGCAGCCTGAGGGACGCCAACCGATGGTCGCCTGCGATGCATTCGATAAGACCCACCTCCGCTGTGGCATCTACGGTTCGCGCCCTGAGCACTGCCGGACATACGACTGCCGTGATGACGACCCCGACGACTGGCGCGCGCGGGCCCACTGCGACCTCGCGCGGCACCGAAAGCTCGAGCGGGTGCACGCCCGCTAGGGAACGCGGATGTCCCTGCGCGTCAGTAAGAGCGCCACGATGACTCCGACCGCGTAACCGGCGACCGCGATCAGCCACAGATCAAGGGAGATGCCTCGGGCCAGCATGCCCTCCGACCACGGGGGGAACGTGACCACCAGGTAGACCGCGGAGCATGCTCCTACCGTCGGTACCCAGCGCAGACGCCTGACGGCGAACCCGAGCGCGAACAGCAGCACGGCCGTGGCCACGAGATCGACGAGTAGGACCGGCCCGTCGACACCGTCGAAGCCATACGGGCAGTTGAAGCAACGCGGCGTGAAGTACGGGAACGGTGCGCCCCAGCGGCCATCAGGATCGGGAACGAGGATCTCCAGCGGAACCGCGGCGACCTGGATGATCGCGGTGGCGATGCCTGGCCAGACGAACCGGGCATAGGTCACGCCCGCGAGGATGCGGCTATCGGAGCCTCAGGTCCAGAGCGCGAGAGCGTCAACGCCGAGCGTCGGTCGCGAAACGCCGGGCCCACCTCACGATCACCACTCCCACGGCCCCGACGACATAGCCGGCGACGGCGAGCGCCCAGAGCGGCCAGGCGATCCCATCGCGATCGAGATCGGCGTGGAGGAGCGCTGGTACGAGCAGCCCAATACCGATGGCCGCGAGACTCCCGATGAACGGCAGCGGGCTCCTTCCGATCCGAGTCCACCTGGCGACGATGAGGAAGACCGCGAACGTGATGAGGATGTCGAGCGCGAGCGCAGGCCAGTCCACGCGCGCGGTGCCGGTGAATCGGGATTCCAGAACACAGCCGTAGCACGTCCCGGTCGAGCCGTATGCGATGGGCGCGCCGTAGCTGCCGTCGGCCGCGGGAAGCAGAACGTCGAAGAGCCAGAGGACCGGCTGAGTGAACACCCCCGCAAGGAACGGCGGTGCGAGCTCGAGCGTGAGTCGCTTGGCCACTCGCGCTAGAGACCCGCAAACACAACGAGCCGCACGAGCCGCCGCGTTTCCACGTCCGCATGTATAGGCTCGGCGCATGAAGCACAGCCGGACGAGCGTGATCAAGCGCGTCGAGGCCGAATACCGGGCGCTCGATGCGGTCGTCCGTCAGCTCCGCGCGTCCGACTGGAGGAAGCCAGCGATGCGCGAGGAGGCGCCGATCCGGTTCGCGGCGAAGGACGTGCTCGCGCACATCACGGCGTGGAAGTGGCGGCAGGCCCGCGTTGTCGCGAAGGACAAGCGCCCGCTCAAGCCGTACGAGCCGCCGAAGACCCCGAACATCCAGCTCACGAACGCCGGCATCTACCGCCGCTCGCACCGCACAGCAGCCAAGACGCTCATCGCCGAGCACCGCGCCGCGCACCGGGCGATGTTGAAGGCGCTCCGAGAAGCGCCGGCCGCGTACTTCGCGAAGGACTACGCGGCGCAGTGGCCGTTCGACGCGGTCGGGCACGTCGCGGAGCATCGCCGCAAGCACCTCGAGCCGCTGCTCGAAGTCATGCGCCGAGCGCGCTAGCGAGCTCCTCGGGCGTGTTCACGTTCGTGAACGCGCGAAGCGTCGGGTCGACCGCGCGCAGCTCGCCCTCCTCGATCGCCTGCACCCGCACCTGATCGAAGAACGCGACGACCCGCAATCGGTTCTCCGCGAGCGCCCGGACCATGTGCGGGACGCAGGCCTTCGTGTAGAGCGCGTGGAGCGTCTCGTACTCGCCGCCGATACGCGGGATGACGACGTCGGCCTCGCCGGCATGCCCGAGCAGGAGCCGCCACACCTCGACAGACAGGAACGGCATGTCGCACGCGGCCACGAGCACGGTGTCGTGCGTGGCGGCGGCGACGCCGGTCGCGATCCCGCCGAGGGCTCCACCCTCCGGGTAGCGGTCTTTCACGACCCGGAGCCCAAGCGACGCGTACCGCCGCTCGTTCGCCACGACGATGACCTCATCAGCGACCTGCGCGAGCACGGTCGCGACGCGCGTGATGAGCGGCTCGCCGTCGAGCTCGATCCAGGCCTTGTCCTGGCCCATGCGTTTCGATCTGCCGCCAGCCATGATCGCGGCCGAGACGCTCATTCTCGCGGCCCGATGCGGGCGAGGACGAAGTCCGCGATCGGCTCGGCGTCGCCGAGCCCGAAGTGCGGCACCGCCGGGCTCACCGGGAAGTCCGTGACGGTCGCGATGAGGTTGCGGTCGTTCAGGCAGAGGAGCTCGGTCGACAGCGCGGCCCGCGCGACCTCGATCTTCGGGAGCGCCGCGGCCTTGAAGCCCTCGACGACGAGCAGGTCCAGGTCGTCGCGCACGTATCGCGTCATCGCCTCGTCCAGCGAGAGGTTGGCCGCATCGTCGATCACGGCGGTCTGCTTCGCGCCGGTGATGATCGTCTGGACGACGCCGGTCCGGCGGGCGCGGTAGCTGTCCTTCTCCGGCTGGTCGATCTCGAAGCCGGCGTGGGCGTGCTTCAGGTAGCCGACCCGGAGGCCCCTGGCGACCAGCAGCGGGAGCACCGCGAGGAGGAGCGTCGTCTTCCCGCTGTTGTGCCGGCCGACGAACGCGATGCGCGGCGCCTTCACGCGGGCGGAGTGTACGGTCCGTACCCATCTCCTCCACTCGGTGATACCGGGCCCGGCGGCGCGTTTCGTACCTTTGCGGGTCATGAAGCTGATCGAGAAGGTCACGGCGCTCTCGGGCTCGGCCCACACCGGCCGGGCACTGAAGGCCGCCAAGTTCCTGAACCTCGTGGGCACCGTTCGCGGCGCGATCACGACCGTGCTCCTCGCCTCGAGCGCGATCGGCGGCGCGGTGACGGTGAACAACGTCCGCCAGGACATCGCGAGGGACCAGCCGCCGGCCACGCCGCGTCCGACGGTGAACCGCGGTACGCCCGCACCGAGCGCGACGCCACTCACCGCGGCCGGCCTCAAGGCAGACGCGCAGAAGCGTCTCCAGACCGGGCTCGACCAGGACGCCCAGGGCGCCGACGATCTGCGCAAGGTCTCGATCCTCGATGCGACCGCGACCGATGCGCTCGTCGCGCAGACCCGGCAGAAGCTCCAGGCCCGCTTCGATCAGGCCCTCGTGCAGATCGATGCGCTCCTCGCCGTGTCCAGCCCAGCGCCGTCCGCGACACCGCAGCCGAGCGCGAGCCTCAGCGTCGTCGCGGTGAACTCGCTCGTGCAGGTCGCCCTCGGCGACATGACCGGGATCCTCTTCGTGGCGACGCGCCTGGCGACCGAGCCGGTGACCGTCGTGACCCCGCGACCGACGATCGCGCCGACGCCGGCCCCGACGCCGATCAAGACCCCGACGCCGCTGACCCAGCCGCCGCGCACGCCGTCGCCGTCACCGACGGTGCGGCCGACGCCGACCCGCTAGTCCGTCAGGCCGCGAGCGGGCTCCCGCAGCTCGCGCAGAACTTCGCGCCGCCGTCGTTCGGCTTCCCGCAGTTCGAGCAGTACTTGGTCGCGCCGGCGGCGGTCGTCGTGGAGGTGCCGGTCGAGGCGAGCGGCGTCGCGTCCTTCTTCTCGGTCTCTTCGCGGAACGTCCGGACGCCCTTGCCAAGCTGCCCGAAGACGCTGGGGAGCTTCCCCGCGCCGAACACGATGAGCACGACGACGAGGAGGAGGATGAGCTCTGGCCCGCCAAGGTTGAACGGCATGATCACTTCCTCGTGCGCGCTCGCGCGCGCGGTATCTGGCTAGGAGTGTACGAGAGCGCGTTCAACCGAAAAGGCCGTCCAGCAGCGTGAGGAACAGCGGGATGACGACAAGGAGCATGAGCGCGGGCAGGTAACAAAGCACGAGCGTCAGCATGAGCTTGCCCTCGACCTGGGAAGACGACTCGAGAGAGGCCGCGCGCTCGGCGGCCCGAGCGGCGTCGCGAGCGTTCCGGATGACCGTGATCGAGCCGCGACCGAGGTCGCGCGACCGTTCAAGCGACGCTGCGAGCGCGCTGAGCGATGGGATGCCCTCGCCGGCGGCAGCCGCGCCCAGCGCGGCGAAGAGTGGCGCACCGAGCACGTATGAGTCGGCAGCGCGACGCAGCGCCACGTCGAGCAGCGGTGAGGTGCCGTGTACTCGAGCGAGGGAGACGATCGCCGTTTCGACCGGCCGGCCCGCAGCGGCCAGCGCTTCGAGCCGTTCCAGGAACGGACCGAGGGCGCGCTCGCCTTCGCGACGCCTGCCCTTTGCTCGCCGCTCCACCGCCAGAGAGGGCCCGACCCATCCGGCGTACGCAAGAGCGGCTGCCGAAGGGAGCGGCACGCCGAGCATCCCCCCGAAGAAAGCACCGAGGGTCGCGCCGACGACGAGCCCGATGCCCTTGGACGCTCGAAGCTGCGATCGTGCGTGGAACAGGCCGGACTGCCGAAGGTCCCGATCGTCGACGGCGCCTGACCGCGGCGAGGCACCCCTCGCCGGCGCGAGCAGCGTCAGCCTCCGTTGGACGGCCGAGTCGCCTTGGATCGCACAGAGCGCCGCGGCTATCGCGACGAGCGCGCACAGCGCACCAAGCGCGATCATCGAGATCCTGCGCGCACGATCCGACGGCCGAAGACGACACCCGCGATCTCGAGCCCGGCAGCGAGCGGCACCAGGACGTACCGGCCGAGTGGGGATGCGAGCGTCGCGCCGAGGCCGGGCATCGTCGCGACGAGATACAGAGCCAGCCCCGGGACGATCGCCGCGAGCAGGTAGCTCTGCATTCGCGCGCCTGAGGACCGGGCGCGCACCTCGGCACTCAGCCGCTGCTCGTGCACCGCGCGATCGACCAGCGCCTCGAGCAATGACGCGGCCCGTTCGATCGGCAGGCGCTCGGTGATCCCGAGCGCCAGTGTGTGAAGCATCTCGGCGGACCGAGGATCGGGGGCTAACCGCGCTGCATCGCGGATGCTCGCATCGAGCGGATCGCCCAGATCGAAACGCGCGAGCGCGAGCTCGAACGGTCGACGCGCGAGGAGGTCGTCGCAGCCGGCCGACGCACGGCGGAGGGCCTCGGGCAACGCGACCCCCGACCGAAGCATCGCGTGCGCCGCCACGAGCAGCTGTGCGACCGCAGAACGGGCACGATCGCGAGCGGCTTCGGCGCGAAGCCGGATCGCGATCGAGGGCCCGATCGCGGCGGCCATGCCGGCGATGGGAGTGAAGCCCACGGCTGCCGCGAGCGCGACCCCGACAGCCGCGGACGCGACACGAAGCCCCTCCCATCGCGCGAAGCCATACGTCCACCCGGCATCGGCGAGCGCGGCTCCATCGGGATGCCGGACCGGTCCGACGCGCCACGCGAAGCCGAGCGGCAGCGCCGCGAATGCCACGACCGCGGCCGCGGCGGCGAGCGCACCGACGGTCCCGATCGTCAGCGGTCGTGGCCCCACACGATCGTCGCGACTTCGTCCTCGACGCGCGCGATCTCCCGCACCACGCGGCGACCGTCGGAACGGCGCTCCAGGTGCACGACGACGTCGATCGCGCGGGCAACGTGTCGCGCGATCGCGCCGGATGACAGCTCGCCGGCCCGCGACAGGAGGAGCTCGAGGCGACCGAGGGCGTCGCGAGCGGATCCGGCATGGACCGTCGTCAGCGAGCCAGCATGACCGGTACTGAGCGCCTCGAGGAGAGCCGACGCGTCGCGCGGTGAACGCACTTCGCCGACGATGATCCGGTCGGGCCGCATGCGAAGCGCGTTCACGACAAGGTCCGCGACCCCGACCCCGCCGTCGCGCGACGGCACGCACTCGAGATGGACGGCGTGATGGTGCGGCAGGACAAGCTCGGTGGTGTCCTCGATCACGACGATGCGTTCATCGGCCGGGATCGCGGCCGCGAGGGAGCGAAGGAGGGTGCTCTTACCCGAACCCGTCGCGCCGCTCACCAGGATGTTCCGTCGGCGACGGACTGCGTCGATCAGGAGATCCGCGGCTTCGCCGCTGAGGGCGTCGCTCGACACCCACGACGCCGCGCCGGCGAGCGGCATCGAGAGGGGCCGGAACTTCCGGATCGAGAGACAGGGACCGCCGACCGGCTCGATCACGGCGTTCGCGCGCGAGCCGTCGCGCATCCGCGCGTCGACGAATGGGTGCTCGATCGTGAGCTCGCGGCCGACGCTGGCAGCGATCCGATAGACCAGGTCGGAGAGCTCGGCCGTGTCGCGGAACGCGGTCGCGACGCGTTCGAGCCGCCCATCGCGCTCGACGAAGATCCGATCCGGGGCATTGACCAATACGTCCGTGATCCGCGGGTCGTCGAGGAGCGGCTGAAGGCAGCCGAAGCCGAAGAGGTCGGCGCACAGCCGCTCCACCTCCGCATCGGACAGCGAAGCGCGCGCGGCGCTTCGCACCCGCTCCCGGATCATCCGACGCCTCGCCGGATCCGCGTAGAGCGCGAGCAGGGTCGCGGGGTCGAGCCCCGACGCGACCTCATTCCGCACGCGGGTGACGAGCTCGGCGTCGATCACTCGAGGCCGCGGATGAGCGCGTCGATCGCCCGAAGCGTCGGCGCGCGCGTCGCAAAATCGTCGCCGGCCAGGAACGGATCACGCGGGATCGCCGCGAGCAGAGGCCACGGCAAGCGCGACGCGATGCGCGCCGCGTCCGCGCCCTCGGCACCCACGATCGCGAGGTCGACGCGAACGTTGACGGTCGCCTCCTGCAACAGCGGGACCGTGCAGAACGCGGCCTGCAGCTGCGCGACCGACGGTCCGACGACGACGCACAGCCGATCGACCGCGGCCAGCACGTCTGGATCGAGCGCCTCCGCGCCGGCACCGAGGTCGACCACGAGCGGACGAGTGCGATGTAGCCGGACCAGAAGCTCGCCGATCCGAGGTCCGTCGAAGGAGCGGTGCAGGTCGCGAGATCCCGGCAGGAATGGTGTCTCGCCCCATCGCGAAAGGAGCTGCGTCTCTTCTCCGGGGCGCAGTAGCGCGTCCGCGATCGTGGCGCCCGCGCACTTCGCGCGCAAGGCGAGGACGGGCACCCGGCGATCGAGGTCGATCAAGGCCGGCGGGCGGCCGGCGCTCGCGGAACGGTGCGCGACGAGGGCCGCCACCGTCGACACGCCGACGCCCGCGCTCAGGGACCAGAACGCGACGCCACGCTCGACCGGCAAACCGACCGGTCGAGTGGGCGAAAGCGGCTCGAGTGGCGCGTCACGTCCGGTCGCGTCGCGCATGAGCGCGAGCGCGACCTGCGCGACGGGCGATGCGTCGAGCCATGCGCGCCAGCTCACCCTTCGACCCAGCGCGTCAGGCGTCCCTCGGTCGCGTAGCTCCGGATCGGCGGCGACGCTGCGTCAGCGTCGAACAACACCGGACGGAGTGCGCGTCGCGCGACGCGCAAGGTCGCGCGGGAGCACCAGGCGGTGCGGCGGATCTCGAGTAACGCGTCGGAGGCGCGCAAGAGGGCACGGCATCGTGCGCGACGACGCACGCCCAGCGGCCAGTACGGAAGGGGACGCCATAACGCTCGCGCGGTCGCCTTGCTGAGCGACAGGATCGTCACCTCGACGACGTCGAGGTCATCGTCTGTGAGGCGCACCGGCGCGAGTCCGGTGCCGACCGCTCGGACGAGGGCAGGGGGTACCGGGACGCCGCCGACCTCGGGCGTCGTCCCCACACCCTGGAGCGCGAGCGAGCGACGGACGCGTGGAGCGAGCTGTTCGTCCAGCGTCACCCGAACGGCTCCGCGCTGCCGCCAGAGGACGAACCGCGACGCGTTCAACGCCAGATCGAAGCGCTCGTGCGGCCCGAGCTCGAGCCTCAGTGTCGTCATGGCCGGATCGGAACGAACACGAGCACGAACGTGCTCGTGGCGATGCGGTCCGCGACACGAAGCTCGTCGCCGGGTGGAAGGGCTACGACGACGCTGCCGAGCCGATCCACCGACCCCGTGCCACCGCGCGACGCGGTCGGCGGCACGAACGGCCCGCCGCTCTCACCCCGGACATCGAGCACCGTGACGTTCGCGGCGACGAGCTCGGTGACGCGGCCCGCGGGAGAGCGGCCGATGGCAGGCACGGCGATCACGTCGACGTGGGCCCCAGCCACGATCGCGCCGCCAACGGCAAGAGATGGCGTGACCGGGATCGCGATCGCCCGCTGACCGTCGGGTGGGACGAGACCGCTGTGGAACGCCGCGGCGCCCGTAGCGAGAGCTCCGATCACGAGGACCTGGCCGGGCCACTGCGGCGCACGAGGCACCCGGCCGATCGCATCGTCGGTCGAACGGACCGCTCCAGCTGGTACCGCGTCGGGCGGCAGCTCTTTCGTCGCGAGATCCTCTGACCCGATCGCTTTGTCGGCATCAAGCGTCCGCGCCGCGACGACGACGCTCACGCGCTGAACGCTCGCGTAGTAGATGGCGCCGGCGAGGGCGCCGCAGACGAGCGCGATGGCAAGAAGCGCTCGACGGCCGATCATTCGACGAGTCCGGGTGCCCGTACCGTGACGTGCACGAGCAGCTCGTGACTCGAGCCATCGGCGTAGTCGAGGACGAAGCGAGAGACCCACGAGGTGTTCGGCGGCGCGAGCCGATCCCACCGAATGACGAATGGCTCCATGGCGCTGCCGCTGAGCCGACCGAGCGCGATGCCCTCGGTGGAGACCGCCCGCCACGCGCGCACGTCCAGGCCCGAGAACAGGATCGAGATCCGCCTTCCCCGCAACACGTCGATCGAACGGTCTGGGAGGACGCTCGAGGCTGGCGGCGCCACGCGAGCCGGCGGCGCGGCGCGGTCCCCTACCTCCGTCGAAGGCGTGACGTATCCGATCACGGGTTTATCGCTTCGCTCGATCGGCGCCACCGAGGGGCCGGCCCCGGCGACCGACGGCGGTGTTCCGGATGGTGCCGGCGGCGCGGCCGGCAACGGCGCGGGCGCTCGCGCGAGCTCGCTGTCGTCCTGGAAGAACACGACGCTCACCGGCACGAAGCCGGAGCCCGTGTGGACGAAGTTCTCGTAGTACGTGCCGGCCACCGGACGGCCATCGGTCAGGGAGGCACGCCCATTGAACGATGCGCCATCGAACGTGCTCGTATCGCCGGTCCCGACGCTCTCGAGGACGCGCGCATATGACCCGGTGATCTCGTGCACCGTGTCCGTTGTGTACGTGGTGACGGGTCCGCTCCGGACGACGGACTCGCCCGCGTACACGTCGGTGACGAGATAAATCCCATCCGGCGGCGCGACCGGCGTCGGTTCGGGGGCCCACGTCGCGTCGGTGGCTTCGGGCGGCTCGCTCACGGGATACTCGCGTTCGTCCGGGTCCCACGCGCGCGCGGGTTGCGCGTGCCACAGCAGGATCGCGAGGCAGAGGAGGGCGACCGACCGCTTCAGCGCGCCCCTCCATTCGACGTGACCGCGACGTCGCTGATCGGATGGAAGAACAGGGTCCCGAACAACGGCGTTCGCACCGGGACCAGCGCGGTGATGTGCACGGTCGCCGGCGCGACGTCGACGCGAACGTTGGCGGCGCTCGCGATCTCGTCGGGCGTCGCGGCAAGCAGCGGGGCGATCGGCTCGAGGTTCTCCGCGAAGACAGCACGCGCGACATCGGCCGCGTCGGCTGCGGGGACGAGTCTTCCGCTCCGCGCGAGCTCGGCGTCGTCTTGATCGTTGACCGCAACGAGCGCAGCCAGGTCCGCGGCGGATCTGACGCGTGCCGCGACGACCCGAAGGCTTCCGAGCTGCAGCGTCGTCGCCAACACGACCGTCAGCACCGGCAGCAGGGCGATGGTCGTGATCGCGCTCATCGATTCAACTCGCCGCGCACGACGGCGGTGGTACGCAGCGGGATCGTCGCGGAGAGCAGGAATGGGATCGCGAGCGTGGCGTCGGTGCGGACCGTGACCGTGAGCGGCTGCCGCCATCCGACGGAAGTCGGCGAGATCTCGAGCGTTGAGCGCGACGGGTCGATGCCGGACAGTCGAAGCGAGTCATCGAGCATCGCGTGGACCGCGGGCGTGTCGCCTCCGACCTCGGCCGCGAACCGCGCGACCTGGATGGTGGCGCTCTCCTGTGCGAGCCAGCGCTGGAACACGTCGCCGAACTCGATGACCGCGAACAGCAGCGGCACGAGGATCGTGATCATGAGCGTCGTCTCGAGCGTCGCGAGGCCGCCGTCCTCGCGGCCCATCGTCCTAATGGACCGCCCCCATCTGGGTCACGAGCGTCTGGAGCCGAGACACGAGCCCGTTGTTCCACGCCTGCACGCCGACGACGAGCGTTCCGAGCACGACGGCGGCACCGATGATGTATTCGATCGTCGCGAGACCCCGATCGTCGCGTGCGAACCTGCTGATCACGAGCACGCTCCACCTCCTGATAACTTGGCGGAGGCTGCCCTCGCGACCCAGGTCGGGCGATGGGACGGATGACCGGTACCCGGGTACCGCTCGTAGCATTCCGCCCGTGAGTGGCAAGACACCGGTCGAAGAACGGCGGCTGGTCACATCGTTGTTCATCGACGTCGTGGGATCGACGGAGCTCACCGTCAGGCTGGGGCCGGAGCGCCTGAAGGCCGCGCTCGATGCGGCCTTCGCGGAGCTGCGGGCGACCATCGCGGGCGAGGGCGGGACGGTCGAGAAATACATCGGCGACGCGATCTACGCGCTCTTCGGCGCGCCGCTCGCCCACCCCGACGATCCCGAGCGCGCGCTACGCGCGGCGGCCGGCGCGCGCTCGTGGGCGGCGTCGCGTGCCGGGAGCGAGATCCCGTTCAGCGTTCGGGTCGGGCTCGAGACCGGCGAGGCGATCGTCGATCTCACGGCGGCGGCGGACACGAAGCAGCAGATGAGCGTGGGTGCGGTCGTGAACACCGCGGCGCGGCTCCAGCAGCGGGCGGAGCCCGGGCAGGTGCTGGTCGGCCCGGTCGCGCACGACGCCACCGCGGAGATCGCGACGTTCACCGCGCTCGGTCCGATCGACCTCAAGGGCCTCGGGAAGATCGCGGTCTGGCAGCTCGACGAGATCCGCGGGACCGGCGCGCGCCATCGCCTCCCGTTCGTCGGGCGCGCGGCCGAGCTCGAGCTGCTCGGCCTCGCCCAGCGGCGGGCGACGACGCGGTCGGTCCTCGCGCTCGTCTCCGGGCCCCCGGGTCAGGGGAAGACGCGGCTCGTCGAGGAGTTCGTCGCGGCCTGGCCCGGCGTCCGCGTGCTCACCGCACGGTGCCGCCCGGGGGGCGAAGTCGGTGCGCTCGCGCCGCTGCGCGAGCTCCTCATCGGCGACCGCGGCGAGGACGCGCTCGAGGCGCTCATCGCTGAAGGGATCGAGGACCCGGCCGAGCGGAGCCGCATCCGCGAAGCGCTCGCGCATTCCGCGGGCATCCGCGCGAGCGGCGCGCTCGCGGGGATCGGGAAGGACGAGCGCGACGACGAGCTCCTCAACGCGTGGCGCAAGCTCGTGCGGGGGCTCGCGATGCGCGGCCCCCTCGCGATCTGGATCGAGGACGTCCACTGGGCGGCACCGGAGGTCGTGAAGCTCGTCGATCGGCTGAGCCTTGCCGGCGAGTCCGTGCTCGTCATCGCGACGGCGCGGCCGGAGTTCGCCACCGAGGCCGGGCTGCGCCCGAGCGGCGATCGGTTCTTCATCGAGCTCGAGGGACTCGAGGCCGACGCCGCATCGGCGCTCGCGGCGAGTGCCGGCGGGACCGGAGCGGACGTGGTGCGGCGCGCGGAGGGCAACCCGCTGTTCATCGTCGAGCTCGCGCGCGCGCGGGATACGAGCGGCGCGCTTCCGCTGACGCTCCAGGGCGCGCTCGGCGCGCGGCTGGACGACCTCGACGCGAACGATCGGGCGCTCCTCGCGCACGCGGCGGTCATCGGTGAGACCTTCGCGCCAACGGACGTCGCGATCCTGGCGCGGCAGGACGGGGCCTCTGCGTCCCGCGGCCTCGCGCAGCTCGCGGACCACCATTACATCGATCCGGTCGACGGCCGGTTCCGCTTCCACCACTCGCTCCTGCGCGATGTCGCGTACGGCCGGCTCCTCGTGGCGGACCGCATGCGGCTCCACGCGCGGTACGCGCGTGAGCGGGCCGACCGCGACGACGAAGAGGTCCTCGCCCATCACTGGTGGGCCGCGCTCGGCGGACCTGAGGCCGCATGGGTCTGGAAGGACGAGCCCGAGCTCCCGCTCATGCGCGGCGAGGCGTTCCAGGCTCACCTCGCCGCGGGCACAAGGCACGGGATGCTGTTCGCGTCCGAGCGCGCCGCGGCGCTCTTCGAGCGGGCCTACCAGCTCGCGGACGACGAACGCAGCCGGGCCGAGGCGAAGCGCGCCCTCGGTGACGCGTACGCCCAGGACCTTCACGGCGACGAGTCGTGGCAGGCCTACCAGGACGCGCGCCGTCACTATGCGAACCTCGGGGGCGCGCCGCCGGACCTGTACATCGGGGCACTGAAGGTGCACATGCGGATCGGCTCGTTCCATCGCCTCCCGTCCGAGGCCGAGGTCCGCGAGCTCTCGGACGAAGGCCAGCGCGTCGCCCGCGCGACAGGCGATCCCGCGGCGCTCGCCCGCGTGCTCGTCTACTCGGCGTTCCGCGACATGGACCCCGGCTCCGAGGCCGCGGAACCCGAGCTGCTCCGGGAGGCGCTCCGGCTGTCGGAGAAGACCGACCCGGCGACGCGCCGCGAGATCCTCGGGTGGGAGGCGGAGGACCACCTCCGCGCGATGCGGATCGACGAGGCGCTCGCGGTGTTCGAGGAGCTGGACAAGCTCCCGGGAGCGCGGACCGACCTCGATGAGATGGAGTACCTCCGCGGCAAGGCCCTCATGGCGCACCGCCGCGGTGCGGTAGGCGAGCTGACCGCGATCACCGAGCGGCTCCTCGCGATCGGCCGGCGCGCCGGTCCGCACCTTCGCACGCACGCCGAGGTGTACGCGACGTTCCTCGCGTTCGGCCGTGGTGACTGGGGCGCGGTCGCCCGTCTCGCGTCGGACACGGACCTGCTCATGCGCGCCTCACCGACGACCGCGTTCTGCGTATCCGCCGGGATCACCCTCGCCTGCGGGGCGCTCGTGCAGGCCCGCAAGGGCCGCGCGGAGGAGGCACGGGCGCTCATCAAGCGGCTCGATGGGATCACCTACGAGCGCGTGATGCCGGCCGCGTTGCGGGCGTTCGGCCTCGCCTTCACCGGCGACCGGGTCGAGATCGATGCGGCGCCGAACCTCGTGCATACCCGGTTGATGTTCCTCGCGGTCGCAGCTGTCGCGACGAAGCGACACCCCGAGGCGCTGGCGATCGCCGACGCGTTGGAGGCCGACGCGCGCGGCGGGGCGCGTTATTTCGCGGCGCTCGCGCAGGCCGTGCGCGAAGAGGTCGCGCGCGACGAGGGCGGCCCGCCACCGACGCACGCGCTCCTCAAGGAGATCGGGTACGTCGGCTGGAGCGAGCTCCTCTCGGCGCGCGCATAGGCTCGCTCGGAAGAAGCGTCTGGCCTTCACATCTCATTCACATCCCGGGACCACGCTGCCCGCAGATCGGAGGACGAAGATGCAGACAGCGATCGCGCTCGAAAGGGCTCAGACGATGAAGGCGATCATCCAGGAGGGAAGCGGCTCGGCCGATGTCCTCGAGCTGCGCGAGACGCAGGTGCCGGCAATCAACGCGGATCAGGTCTTGATCCGCGTCCATGCGTCGACGGTGAACGCGGCCGAGTACCACACCATCCACGGCGGCTGGCTCATGACTGTCGCGAGCAAGGTCATGCGCGCGAAGCCCGAGCCCGTCCCCGGCGCCGACGTCGCGGGAACCATCGAGGCGGTCGGCGCGAACGTGACGGCGCTCAAGCCCGGCGACGAGGTCTTCGGAATGGGTCGCGGCGCCTGGGCCGAGTACGCGACCGGCTCGACCCGCGGGATCCTGCCGAAGCCGCATAACGTTCCGTGGGACCAGGCGGCGTGCCTCGGGATCGCGGCGATCACGGCGCTCCAGGGCCTGCGCGACAAGGGCGGGGCCAAGGCCGGCGACCGCGTGCTGGTCTACGGCGCCGGCGGCGGCGTCGGCACGTTCGCGGTGCAGATCGCCAAGGCCCTCGGCAGCCACGTGACCGCCGTCACCGGTCCGAACAACCTGGAGATCGTGCGCGGGCTCGGCGCGGACGAGGTCATCGACTACACGAAGGAGGAGGTCCTCGACCGCGGGACGAAGTTCGACGTCATCCTGGACATCGCCGCGATCCGCCCGATCGGCGCGCTGCGGCGCGCCGTCACCCCGACCGGCATGCTCGTCCTTCTCGGCGCGGACAAGCGCGGCGGGATGGCGATCTTCACGCGGCTCATCGCCGGCCTCTTCCGCTCGCGCGTGCTGAAGCAACGGCTCATCTTCTTCGTCGCGCACCTCAACCGGGACGACCTTGCGTTCCTCGGCACCCTGGCCGGGGAGGGCAAGATCCGTTCGGCGATCGACCGCGAGTACCCGATCAGCGAGGCGCGCGAGGCGGTGCGCTACGCGATGAGCGGCCAGGCGCGAGCGAAGGTCGTCATCACGATGAGCTGAGGCGCTACAGGGCGAGCCGTCCGGCGTCGTGGAAGATGCGCAGCTGATCGCGGCGGACATAGCCGCAGAGCGCGATGTTCGCCTCGATCGCGAGCGAGACCGCGAGCTCCGTCGGGCTCGTGCGTGAGGCGACGATCCCGCAGCCGAGGCGCGACGCCTTCACGAGCATCTCGCTCGAGATCCGGCCGGAGGTGAGGATCGCCTTCCCCTTCGTGTCGAGGTCCGCGAGGATCGCCTCGCCGGCGATGCGATCCACCGTGTTGTGGCGGCCGATGTCCTCGACGATGAGCTCGAGCCCACCGTCGCCGAAGAGGCCCGCGGTGTGCGTGCCCCCGTGCTCCTTGTACCCGGCGGCCTTCTCGAGGAGCTCCTCCATCCATTCCATCAGCCGCTCGGGCTTCACCCTCATCCCGCCGTCTTCGACCGGGACCACGTCCAGCGAGAACGTGACGCCGCGGCCGCAGCCCGAGGTGAGGATCCGCTTGCGGTCGTGCGGCACGGCGCGCGCGGTCGGCGCGAGCTTGACCTTCACGACGGTCTCCTCGTCGCAGACCTCCATGAGAACGACGTCCTCGGCACGCTGGATGATGTCTTCGACCCGCAGGAAGCCGAGCGCGAGGGCGATGACGCGGATCGGCGAGCAGGCGATCGTCGCGAGCTCCTCGCCGTCGACGATGAGCGAGATCGCCCGCTCCGGTGGCGGCGCTTTGTCGAGGTCACTGAGCTTCCCGTCGCGGTAGAGCCGCGGCGGCGCGGGCCGTTCGATGCGGCGAACATCGGTCGTCACTTCGTTCTCACCAGGCTCAAGTTCCTCGCGATCGTCGTCGTGTCCATCTCGCCGAGCGACACCGCGCGGACGATGCCGTCCGCGTCGATGAAGAAAGTGGTCGGCACGCCCTGGCCGAGGCCATAGGCGCGCGCGACGGCCGACCCGACATCGATCAGCGGGACGAGGTGCGTGATCTCGAGCGAGTCGAAGAAGCCGCGGACCTTCGCCCCGTCCTCGTCGAGGTCGATCTCGTAGAACGCGATGCCCGGGTTATCGCGCGCGGTCTGCTCGAGGCGCGGCATCTCGGCGAGGCACGGCTTGCACCAGGTGGCCCAGAAGTTCAGGACCACCGGCGTCCCCTTGAGGGCCGAGAGCCGCGTCGTCTCGCCGGACGGCTGGACCCACAGGAAATCCGGCGCTTTCGATCCGATCCGGCCGGCGGTGTCGGGCGCGTCGACGACGTTCGTGATGACCCCGACGTTCGTCTGCCCCACGTACGCGCGCTGCTGGAGCGTCGGCGCGATGAGCGCGACCGCGGAGGCGACGGCGATGATCCCGACGAAGAGCGCGGCGATCCATCGCGGGAGCTGGAGCCGGGACTCGATCGCGTGCGGGGCCGGGACCACCAGCTAACCCAGCAGCGGCAGGAAGTTGAAGAGCTGGTTCAGCCGCGTGAGCTGGCCCGACAGCAGCAGCAGGCCCATGACGATGACCAGCGTACCGCCGACCGCATTCACCGCCCTGATGTGTTCGCGGACCCACGCCAGCGCCCGGCGAACGGACCCGAGCCCGCCCGCCACCAGAAGGAACGGCACGCCGAGCCCGAGCGAGTACGCGAGGAGGAGGACCGCGCCCGAGGCGAGGTCGCTGTTCAGGAGGATCGTGAGGATGAGCGCAAGGTACGGTCCGATGCACGGCGTCCAGCCCGCGCCGAACGCGATCCCGATGAGCAGCGACCGCCGGTAGCCCGACGCGCCGCGCTCGAGTCGCAGATCCGTCGTCCGCTCGAGGAGCGGGATCGTAATGAGCCCGAGCATGTGCATCCCGAGGACGATGAGCACGAATCCGGCGATGCGCTGGAGCCAGTCGATGAAGGTCGCGCCGAAGCTGCCGAGGAGCGCGATGCCGATCCAGAGCAGCGTGAACACCGCACTGAAGCCGACGACGAAGGCGGCGGCGTGGGCGACCGTCCTTCGGCGATCCGCGCCGGTCACGGCCGTCTCGCCGGCGAGGTTCACGAGGTACGCGGGCACCAACGGCAGCACGCACGGCGAGATGAAGGACAGGATCCCCGCGCCGAACGCGATCGCCAGGTTCATCCGATCGCGCGCGCGAGGTCCGCGATGAGATCGTCGACGTTCTCGATGCCGACGGACAGGCGGATGAGCCCTGCGGGCGGCGCGAGCTTCGTTCCCTTCACCGAGCCGTGGGTCATCGCGAGGGGGACCTCGATGAGCGACTCGACGCCCCCGAGCGACTCCGCGAGCGCGAAGATCTTCGTCCGCGCCGCGACGCGCTTCGCCGCGGCCTCGCCGCCGCTCTTCAGCTCGAAGCTCAACATCCCGCCGAAGCTCCGCATCTGCCGCCGCGCGAGCGCATGCTGCGGATGCGTCCGCAGCCCCGGGTAGTTCACGCTCTTCACCTTCGGGTGCTGCTGGAGCCACTCGGCGATCGCCATCCCGTTGGCCGAATGACGTTCCATCCGCACGGCGAGGGTCTTCGCGCCGCGGAGCACGAGCCACGCGTCGAGCGGCCCGGGCACGCCGCCGGCCGCGTTCTGGATGAACTTCAACCGCTCGTGCGCCTCGGCGGAGTTCCCGATCACCGCGCCACCGACGAGGTCCGAGTGGCCGCCCAGGTACTTCGTCGTCGAGTGCGTCACGAGGTCGGCGCCGAGGAGGAGCGGCTGCTGGAGATACGGGCTCGCGAAGGTGTTGTCGACGACGGCGAGGGCCTTGGCCTTGTGGGCGATCTCGGCGATCGCGGCGATGTCGATGACCTTCAGCATCGGGTTCGTCGGCGATTCCATCCAGACGAGCCGGGTCTTCCTGGTGATCGCGCGCTTCACCGCCTTGTGGTCGCGCATGTCGACGGCGGTGAGCCCGATGCCGTGCCGCTCGTAGATCCGCTTGAACAGGCGATACGTGCCGCCGTACACGTCGTCCACGAGGACCACGTGGTCGCCGGTATTCAGGAGGTGCGCGATCGCGTCCTCGCCGGCCATCCCGGAGGCGAACGCCAGGCCCCAGGCGCCGGACTCGAGCGCGGCGAGGCACGTCTCGAGGGCCTTCCGCGTCGGGTTGTTCGTGCGCGCGTAATCGAAGCCCTTGTCCTTGCCGACGGCCTCCTGGGCGAATGTGCTCGTCTGGAAGATCGGCACCGTGACCGCGCCGGTGGTCGCCTCGGGCTCCTGGCCGGCGTGGATCGCGAGGGTCTCGAAGCTCTGCTTGCGGAGGTCCTTCCCCATGCGCCAAGTATGGCCGCCACGCACGACGCCGGTCAGCCGCCGAGCAGCCCCGCCACCATCGAGGTGAAATCGGCGACGTCGAACGGCTTCGTGAGCACCGCGTCGGCGCCGAGGCCCTCCGCGCCCGCGCGGGCCGCGGGGGCGTGGGCGGTCGAGACCACGATCCGCGCGTTCGGGAAGAGCGTCCGGACGCGCGCGATCCACTCTCGTGCGGCGCCGAGGTCGAAGGCGTGGAGCGAGACGAGGTCGGTGATGACGAGCTGCGCGTCGCCATCCCCGTCGCCGTCCTCGAGATACGCGCGTGTGTCGATGTGATGGCCGAGCTCGCCGAGCATCTCTTCGAGCAGCGCGACGGTGTCCGGATCGTCCTCGATGAGCACGATCCGGCTCGTCATGCGCTCCTCAGCTGATCGAACGCGCTCGCGACGTTCTCGAGGACCTCCGCGCTGACGTTCTCCGACAGCGAGTACACGACGAACTGACCGCGACGCTCCGCCGTCACGGCCCCGACGCCACGGAGCACCCGGAGGTGTTGGCTCGTCGCGGCGCGCGACTTCGAGATGACGCGCGACAGCTCGCTCACGGTGAGCGGCGTCGCGCGGAGAGCTTGCACGATGCGCAAGCGGCTCGGGTCGCAGATGCTCTCGAGGACCTCATCCGCTCGCTTCCGCGCCGGACCGGCAAGCAACCCGGCTTGGGCCGCAGCGACGGCTTTCGGATCGACGGGACTGCGCTGTTCGGCCATGGCAGCTACCTCTCGATCGGTGACTGTCTGCCAGGAGAGCAAACAGTCAACCATGTGCAGATCGACGCAACTCCGTTCCCGGAGGTTTTGCAGAGAAGGTGCCAGTGCGCCCGGCGAGCGAGCGGTCGGCGCTAGCGGGCTGCGCGGCGCTGGTGCGCGACGAATTCCAGGAGATCGGCCTTGGTGATGACCGAGACCGGGCGGCCCTCGTCCACAGCGAGGAGCGCGGGCACGCCACCGGCGAGCTCCGCGTAGAGGCGCTCGACGTCCTCGTTCGCCTGCACGACCGGGAATGGCGCCTCCATGACCCGTTCGACCGTGGCGTCGACGAGCGCAGGCTCGCGGAACACGCGGTCGAGCATCGTCCGCTCCTGCACGCTGCCGACGATGTCGCTCACCGACGCGGCGGTCCCGTTCGCGACGACCGGGATCTGCGAGATCCCGTAGCGCTGCATCGTGTCGATGGCCGAACGCACCGTGTCGCCGCGCGAGACGACCACGATCTGCGGCGTGCCGCCCTCGCGATCGCGGATCACATCGCCCACGCGCATCAGGTGCGCGAAGCGCTGCAGGAAGCCGTTCTGGCGCATCCATTCGTCGTTGTAGAGCTTGGAGAGGTACGACTTGCCGGAATCCGGGAGCAGCACGACGATGAGCGCCCTCTCGTCCAGCTCCTTCGCGATATCGAGCGCCGCGAACATCGCGGTGCCGGATGAGACGCCGGCGAGGATGCCCTCCTCGCGCGTGATGCGCCGCGCGGTGAGGAACGTGTCGCGGTCGGACACGCGGACCCAGCGGTCGACGAGCGTCTTGTCGAATGTCCCGGGCCAGAAGTCCTCGCCGATGCCCTCGGTCTTGTACGGGTGAACGTCACCGGTGTAGATCGAGCCCTCGGGATCGGCCCCGACGATCTGGACCGCCGAGCTCTGCTCCTTGAGGTAGCGGCCGGCGCCGGTGACCGTGCCGCCGGTGCCGATGCCGAGCACGAGGTGCGTGATCTCGCCGTCGGTCTGGGCCCAGAGCTCGGGCCCGGTCGTCTTGTAGTGCGCGGCGACGTTCTGCTGGTTCCAGTACTGCCCCGGCATGAAGCCGCCCGGGAGCTCCTTCGCGAGCCGCTCGGCGACCTTGTAGTAGGACGCGGGGTCTTCGGGTGCGACGGCCGTGGGGCAGATGACGACCTCGGCGCCGTACGCGCGGAGGATGTCGCGCTTCTCCTGGCTCTGCTTGTCCGGCATCGTGCAGACGAGCCGGTAGCCCTTCAGCGTCGCGGCGATCGCGAGGCCGACGCCGGTGTTGCCGCTCGTGGGCTCGACGATCGTGCCGCCGGGCTTGAGCGCCCCGCGCTTCTCCGCGTCTTCGATCATCGCGAGCCCGATGCGGTCCTTCACCGAGCCGCCGGGGTTCAGCATCTCCAGCTTCGCGACCAGGCGCGGCCGCAGGCCCTTGCCGATCCGGCTGAGCTGCACGAGAGGGGTATTGCCGACGAGACGGAGGATGTCGGGTGCAATTGGCACGGAGGAATGCTAGTGCGTGCGCGGCTCCAAGATGAGGTAGGCGCCGGTGACGATGAGGATGACCGGCACGAAGTACGGCTTGAACGCGTCGGGCACGATCGGGATCGTCGTGAAGATGTCGGCCAGGGCCACGATGCCGAGGACGGCAGCGAGCACGAGCGGGATCCGGCGCGACGACGAGAGCAGGTAGATGACGAGGAACGCGACCGCCAGGGAGGCGAGGAAGATCCCCGACGCGTGGCTCTGCAGCCCGAACGCCGTCGGGATGATGAGACCGAGTCCGAAGCCGACCATCACCGCCGCGGGAACGAGGTACACGAACTGCCGCGTGCCCGCCGCGTATGCGACCGCGAACGCGAGGCCGAGGAACAGGAAGAGGTAGGCCCCGGCGTCGGTGACGCCCATCGCCTGCATGAGGACGCCGAAGCCGACGGCGAGCAGAACGGCCCCGCCGAGGATGCCGCGACCGCCGGTGATCCCGCGCACGCTCGGCAGTCTATCCGGCGAGCAGGCGTTCGAGGCGGGGCAACGGCGCGCCTTTCTCGAGCCGGATCGGCGCTGAGCCTTGCAGAGATTCGCCGTATTTCAGGCCGCTGCCGGTGTTGATGACGAGGACGTCCTCGTGCGGGTCGATGAAGCCCTGCTTCGCGAGCTGACGCGCGCCCTCGAGCGCGGCCGCTCCCTCCGGGCAGACGAGCATGCCTTCGCTCACGCCGGCGAGCCGCATCATCGCGGCGATCTCTTCATCACTGACTGCGATGGCGATGCCGCTCGACTCACGGAGGATCTTCAGCACGAGGAAATCGCCGAGCGCCTTCGGGACGCGGATGCCCGCGGCGAACGTGACGGGATCCGGCCACGGCTCCGACTCGAGCTTGTCGGCGTGGAACGCCTTCACGATCGGCGCGCACCCGGTGGCCTGCACCGCGACGAACCGCGGCAGCTTGTCGTCCTCGACCCAACCGATCCGGCGCAGCTCGTCGAACGCCTTCCACATCCCGATGAGCCCGACGCCGCCGCCGGTCGGGTAGACGATCACGTCGGGCAAAGTCCAGCCCGCCTGCTCCGCGATCTCGAAGCCCATCGTCTTCTTGCCCTCGATGCGGTACGGCTCCTTCAGCGTCGAGGCGTCGAACCAGCCGTAGTCGGCGCAGGCCTTCTTCACGACGGCGCCCGCGTCCGCGATCGAGCCATCGACGAGGTACACCCGCGCGCCATACGCGGCGGTCTCGCGCTGGATGACGTCCGGGGTCGTCGCGGGCATCACGACGATCACCCCGAGGCCCGCGCGCGCGCCGTAGGCGGCCCACGCCGCGCCGGCGTTGCCGGCCGTCGGGAGGGCGATCGTGGTCGCGCCGAGCTCGCGCGCCCGCGTCACGCCGATGGCCGCGCCGCGCGCCTTGAACGTGCCGGTCGGCAAGAGCCCTTCGTCCTTGATGAACAGGCGGTGCAGCTGGAGTGATTCGCGCAGCGTGTGCGGCTCGATGATCGGGGTGTTCCCCTCCCCGAGGGTCACCGCGTCGTTTGGGTCGTCCATCGGGAGCAGCTCGCGGTACCGCCAGAGCGACGCCTGCCGGCCGGCGAGCATCGAGCGCGGGACCGACCGCAGCCGGTCGAGGTCGTACCGAACGAGGTACGGGCCGCCGTCGAGCGGACAGAGGTTCGCGAGCTTCGTCGCGTCAGCGACGTTGCCGCAGCGCGCGCATTCGAGCTGCGTGACGAAGGATCGCGCGGGTACGTGCGCCGGCTCGGCCGCGCTCACGCCACGCGTTCGATCTTCGCGCCGAGCCCTCGCAGTCGACCGTCGACGTCCTCGTAGCCGCGGTCGATCTGCTCGATGTTGTTGATGACGCTGGTCCCCTTCGCGGCAAGCGCGGCACCGAGCAACGCGAGGCCGGCACGGATGTCGGGGCTCTGCACCTCGGTCCCGTAGAGCTGGGACGGCCCGATGATCACCGCGCGGTGCGGGTCGGCGAGGACCAGGCGGGCGCCGAAGCTCTCGAGCGATAGGACCCAGAACATCCGCGCGTCGTACATCCACTCGTGGATGAGGACGATGCCCTCGGCCTGGGTCGCGAATGCCGTGGCCATCGACGAGAGGTCCGATGGGAACCCCGGCCAGACCTGGGACTGGACCTTTGGGATCTTCCCCCCGAGGGCCTCCTCGATGCGGTAGTGATCCTTCGCCGGCACATGGAGCTCGTCGCCATCGACGCTCGAATCGACCCCCAAACGCTTGAACACCGCTCTGATCATCGCCAGATGCTGTGGCGCACAGCGTTGCACGGTGAGCTCGCCGTGGGTCATCGCGGCGAGACCCATGAACGATCCGACCTCGACGTGGTCGCTCCAGACCTCGTGGTCGAGGCCGCGGAGCTCGGGCACCCCGCGGACCTCGAGCGTGTTCGTGCCAATGCCGTGGACTCGGGCCCCCATCTGCACCAAGACCATCGAGAGCTCCTGCACGTGCGGCTCGCTCGCCGCATTGCGGATCACCGTGCGACCTGGAACGAGCACTGAACACAGGAGCGCGTTCTCCGTCGCGGTCACCGACGGCTCGTCAAGGAGCACATCCGCCCCCGCGAGCTCACCCGCCTCGAGCTTGAACCCGACGCGGTCGTGGGTGAACGTCGCGCCGAAACGCTCCAGTGCGAGCCAGTGCGTATCGGTCGGCCGGCGACCGATAACGTCGCCACCTGAGAGTCCGAGTGTCGCCTTCTTGAAGCGGGCGAGCAGCGGACCAGCGAACAGCAATGACGTCCGGATCTCGCGGGACAGCTTGGGATCGATCGTGGTCTTGTTGACGTTCGCGCTGCAGATCTTCGCCGCATGCTCGTCGAGCCACTCGACCGTCGCGCCGAGGCCAGCGACGATCTCGAGCATGCCGCTAACGTCTCGGATCCGTGGCAGGTTGCGCAGGATGACGGGCTCGCTGGTGAGGAGGCTCGCGGCGATGAGCGGCAATGCGGAGTTCTTGTTGCCCTTCGCGGTGATCTCGCCACGCAGCGGCGTGCCGCCCTCGACGATGAAGCGCGCCATCGCCGCGTAGCCTAGAGCCATGCCCCGATACGACGCGGTTGGCTTCGACCTGCTCACCGCGCTCCTCGACACGCTCCCGCTCTGGCGCTCGGCCGCCGGTGATGACGAGATCGGAACGCGCTGGCACGCGGCGAACCAGCGCCTTCTGCGCGGGAAGCCGTATCGCGCGTTCGACGAGCTCGTCCACGAAAGCGCCAAGGAGGTCGGACTCGAGCGCACGAACGCGACGACGCTCCTGTCGCGGTGGGGCGAGGCCCAGCCGTGGCCCGACGTGCGCAAGACGCTCGCCGCGATCGGATCGACGCCGCGCTTCATCGTCACGAATTGCTCGCAGAAGCTCGGTGAGCGCGCCGCCAAGCAAGCCGGCGAGTTCGCGTTCGTGATGACGGCCGAGCGGGCCGGCGCGTACAAGCCGGATCCGCGTCCGTACCGCGCGGCGCTCGCCGAGATCGGGCTCGAGGCGAAGCGCGTCCTCTTCGTCGCGGGGTCCGCGCATGACGTCGGCGGCGCGCGGCGGATCGGGATGGACGTCTATTGGGCGAACCGGCTCGGCGCGCCGCCACCCGAGGATGCCGCGCCGAACGTGCAGGCCTCGGACCTCGGCCAGCTGGCCGCGCTCCTCAATGGCTGATCGCGATCCCACGCAGCTCACGCTCTCGTTTGCGATCGGACGCCCGGTCCGCGGTACCTCCGCGCTCGTCACGCGCGATGACGGCAACACCGTCCTCCCGACGACGGACGCCGAGTGGGACGATTGGGTCGCGGCGGGCGCGATCCGGAACTGGGCCCGTCACGATGGGATCCTGGACTGGCTCGACCGGTACGGCGGCGAGCGCGGCATCGCGCGCGACGACCAGCGCGCCGCGTACGACGAACGCTTCGACTTCCAGCGGTTCCTCGCGCGGCAGGGCCAGCGGTTCGAAGCGGCGGTCCTCGACGACCTCGAGCGGCGCGTCGGCCTCACGCGGATCGACGTCGATCGCGACGACGCACGGTCGCTCGCGGCTGCGCACGCGACCGTCGCGGCCATGGGACGTGGCGAACGCGTCATCGCGCAGGGCCTGCTCCGCGATCCGCAGACGCGGACGTACGGGCGCATCGATCTCCTCGTCCGCTCGGACGTGCTCGCGACCCTGTGCGGCGACGCGTTCGGCGAGGAGGACGACCCGAACGTCGCCGCACCGGCGCTCCACGGATCGGCCTGGCACTACCGGGTCGTCGACATCAAGTTCTCCACCCTCGACCTCCTGAAGGACGGCGCGCTCTCCGCGTCGAGCGACCTCGGCACCTGCGCGCAGGTGTGGACCTACAACCAGATGCTCGGCCGGGTGCAGGGCCACGTCGCGCCGTTCGCGTACGTCCTCGGCCGCGCGTGGCGCCAGGGGAACAGCGATCGCGGCGACACGGCGTGGGAGCGTCTCGCGCGCATCCCGGCGGAGATGTACGTGCGGTCGCGCGAGGCCGCGCTCGCCGACGTCGTCACGGAGGGCGCGACCTGGCTCCGCCGCGTGCGGCGCGAGGGCGCGGCGTGGAGCGTCGTACCGGTCCCGACGATCCCCGAGCTCTGGCCGAACATGAAGAACGACCGCGATCACCCGTGGCACGTGGCCAAGCGCGAGATCGCCGAGGAGCTCCGGGAGCTGACCCTGATGTGGCGGGTGAACGGCACGATGCGCGACCGCGCGCGGGAGAGGGGCATCACCCGGTGGGACGACCCCGGGCTCAGCGCCGATCTGCTAGGGATCGCCGGAGACGTGAATCCGGCGATGTTCGACGCGATGATCGCGGTGAACCGCGAGAGCGGCCCTGCCGTACGGCCCGCCCGGATCGAGGCCGACGAGGGCCGCTGGCGCGTCCATGCGCCACTCGAGCTCTACGTCGACTTCGAGACGGTGAACGACCTCAACGACGACTTCGCGACGTTCCCCCGCAAGGGCGGACGATCGCTCATCTTCCAGATCGGGTGCGGCACCTACGTCGATGGACGCTGGGACTTCACGCAGTTCACTGCTCGCTCCCTGACCTGGGACGCGGAGGCCGAGATGATCGACGCCTGGCTCGCGCTCGTCGACGAGCTCGCGCGTCGCGCCGGTCTTGCGGGCGCGAGCGACGCACGGCTGTTCCACTGGTCCGCCGCGGAGACGGTCTTCATGGAAGGCGCCTACAACTCGGCGCGCGCCCGTCATCCCGCGCGGGGCTGGCCGCCCCTCGGCTGGTACGACATCCTCGAGCGGATCGTCCATCCGGCGCCGGTCGTCGTGCGCGGCGCGCGGAGCTTCGGGCTGAAGGCTGTCGCGCGCGCGATGAAGTCACACGGCCTGATCGAGACCGAGTGGGGCGAGGGGCTCGCCGACGGCACCGGCGCGATGGCCGGCGCCTGGGCCGCCGCCGACCTCGCCGCGAAGGATGGCGCCGACATGGGGACCGTCGAGCTGATGCGCGACGTCTCGAGGTACAACGAGATCGACTGCCGGGTCATGGCCGAGGTGCTCGACCATCTCCGCCGCGAGCACTAGGCGCTAGACCCGCCCCAGCGCCTGGTCGATGTCGGCGACGATGTCGTAGGGATCCTCGATCCCCACCGACACCCGCACCGTGCCATCGCTGATGCCCAGCCGCGCGCGCTCGGCGGGATCGATCCGCCGGTGCGACGCGGTGGCGGGGTGGAGCACCTCGGTGAAGAGATCGCCCACCGTCGTCGCCGACGCCGCCACCTCGAGGGCATCGAGGAAGCGGTAGGCCGCGGCGCGGGTGTCGTCCTTCAACGCGAACGTCACGACGCCCCCGCCTCGGTCGCCGTACTGATCGCAGGCGAGCCGGTGCTGCGGGTGCGTCGGCAGCCCGGGGTAGAAGACCCGCGCGACCTTCGCGTGACCGGCGAGGTGCGTCGCGAGGGCGAGCGCACCGGCGCACTGCCGCGACACGCGGAGCTCGAGCGTGCGCATCCCACGGATCGTGAGCCAGGCCTCGTGCGGCGGCAGGTACGCACCGTCGCTCATCACGCGCTCGCGAAGCTTCGCGATCTCGACCTTCGTGCCGCCGACACTCCCGCCCATCACATCGCCGTGTCCGTTGATGTACTTCGTGAGGGAGTGGAGGACGAGATCCGCGCCGAGACCCACGGGGCGGTACAGCACCGGCGTCGCGAAGGTCGCGTCGACGCAGAGCCGAGCCCCCGCGGCGTGGGCCCGATCGGCGAGCGAGGCGACGTCGGCCACGCGAAGGAGCGGGTTCGAGATGGACTCGACGTAGAGGAGCGCCGTCTTCGGCTTTAGCGCCCGCTCGACGGCCGCGAGGTCGGTCGGATCCACGAACGCGACGTCGGCCTTCCGCTCGATCGCGAAGCGCTGCAGCATCGCCCGCGTCGCGCCGTAGGTGTCCTCTTGCGCGACGATGCGCCCGCCCTCGGCGATGACGACCCCGAACAGCGTCGCGATCGCCGCCATGCCGGACACGAAACAGACCGCATCCTCGACGCCGTCGAGGTCCGCGAGGCCGGCCTCGAGGGCGGCGGTGGTCGGCGTGCCGTAGCGGCCGTAGACCCACCCCGGGCGTTCGTTCGCGAAGATCGCGTCCTGCTCGTCCATCGAGCCGTAGTCGAACGCGACGCTCTGAACGAGCGGCGGGACCAGAGGCGTTCCCGCCCCGGACGGCAGAACGCGGGCCGTTCGCACGACCCGCGTCCCCATTCGATCCCCGCTAGCTGCGCTGGCTTCGCCTACTCCGCTATCGGGGCCCCTGCGGCTCGGTCGGGCTGAGCCCTTCCTCGCCTGAGAACCCTTCTTCTCCACACGCGGAGTATCAGGCCCCGATGGTCTCCTCGGGCCGGACCTCGGGCTCGGGCTTCTCGACGCCCTCTGCCTCGAGATGCTTCGCGCGCTCGACGAGCGACGCGACCTTCTGGCCGCCGCGCCGTCCGATGCGCTCGAAATGGCCGGCACCGTACTTCTCGCTCACGGCCTTGCCGCCCTTGCGCCCGATCCTCCCGAAGAAGTCAGGGCCGTAGCGCTCGGCGGTGCTCGAGCCGCCCTTCTTGCCGATCTTCTCGTAGAACTCGGACCCGTATTTCTCGCTTACGAGCTTGCCGCCCATGCGGCCGGCTTCGGCAACGGTCATCCCGCCACCCGGCTTCTTCCCTTGCGTTGCCATCGGCCTGCTCCTTTCGTGTACCGAGGAAGGAGGCGGCAGGCCGCATGCCCAAACGAGCGTCCGACCGGTGCATGACCGTGACGGCTCGGTAACGCTTGCGTAACCGGAGGCGACCAAGAATGGGCGCGCTCAGCGGAGGGCCTGGACCTCGAGGTCGATCGGCTCCTCGCGGACGAAGACCGTGACGATGACCGCGGACAGCGCGGCCGCCGCGAAGCAGAACAGGCCCAGCATCCAGAAGCCCGGACCGTCGACGAAGAGGCCGCCGACCGTCGCGGCGAAGACCGTCGCGAGGCCGGCGACCGACGCCGAGAGCGCGAGCATCGTGCCGCGCGCCTCGGGGACCTGCTCCGTCATGAGCGAAGTATTCGTCGCGAACCGCGCCCCGATCACACCCGAGAGCAGCAGGTTGAGCGCGCTGGCGGCGGCCAGCGGAAACGGCAGGTTCGTCTGCAAGAGGAGCACGAAACCCGAGATAAGGACGCTGCCGGCGACGATCCGCCGATGGCCCCGCCGATCGCCGAGACGTCCGCCCACCTGGCTGCCGATCAGGACGCCGAGGCCCTGAGTGAGCGCGTACGTGGAGGCGAGGCCCTGGGTCAACCCGTACGTGCGCTGGAAGAACACGACGATGTACGTGGCCCAGGTGAACCAGAACAGCCCGCCGAGGAAGCTCGAGACGATCGCGGCGACGGCAGACGGGTCGGTGATGATGAGCGCGTAGAGCGCGCGCACGCGTGACTCGCGGTTCGTGCCGGGCGCATTCGGCAGCCGCACGAAGAGCACGAGCGCCGCGAGGACCGCGAGGACGCCGACGATCCCCACGGAGACGCGCCACGTCGTGGCCTCGGCGACGATGCCGGCGATCGGCACACCGATGACGCTGGCCATCGTGTTCATCCCGATGACCGCGCCGATCGCCTGTCCCCGCTCGCGAAACGGGAAGACGTCGGCGATCGTGGCGTTCGAGTTCGGGAAGATGACCGCCGCGCCGACGCCCGAGGCGATCCGCGCGGCCACGATGAGCCCAAATGACGGCGCGATCGCCGCGGCGAGCGTCGCCACGCCCATCACCAACGGACCGATCACCAAGAACGGCTTGCGGCCGATCCGGTCCGAGTATGGGCCGGCGAGCAGCGCGACGGCGATGCCCGGCGCGCCGTACGCCGCGACCACGAGGCCCGCGGTGCCGGTCGTGATCCCGAACTCACGGGCCATCTGCTCGAGCACCGGGCTCATGACCAGGCCGTTGTAGACCGCGGAGAACGACAGGAAGCCGAGGATGACGAGCAGCCCGCGGCGCCCGGCCGCGTTCAATCGGCAGCGCCCGCGAAGGCGTGCAGGAACCTCCCGAACGCGCGAATGTGATCGACGTAGTCGGCGATCGCGATGTTCTCGTTCGGCGCGTGGTTCGCGGAGCTCGCGTTGCCGCAACCGAACCCGACGGCGGGGATGCCGAGCTGGTCGCAGACCTGGGCCATCGGGCCCGATCCGGCCATGAGCGGGTACACGACGGGCTCGGTCCCGTACGCCGCGCGGTTCGCCGCGACCGCCGCCTTCGCGACGTCGGTGTCCGCGGGCCAACGCGACGGCCGTTCGCCGTGGTGCGGTGTGATCGCGACGTCGCTGAACCCACGCTTGTCGAGATGCTTCCGCAGGAGGTCGCGGACGAGCTCGGGCGTGAGGTCGGGCACGAGCCGGAAGTCCACCTTGGCGCTCGCGACCGCCGGCAGGACCGTCTTCGAGCCCTCGCCCTGATAGCCGCTGGTGAGCCCGCAGATCGTGCATGTGGGCTCAAGGAAGTAACGCTGTTTGAGCGCGGTGCCGCTCAGCCCACCGACGAACCCGTCGATCCCATGGATGCGCTTCCACCCGGCTTCATCGAACGGCAGGCGTTCGAGGATCGCGCGGTCCGAGGTGCTCGGCGGCCGGACGTGGTCCATCAGGCCGTCGACCGTGATCTCGTCGTGCTCGTTCTTCAGCGACGAAAGCGCCCACGTCAGGCGCCACGCCGCGTTCGGCACGATCCCGCCGACCGACGAATGCGCGTCGAGCTTCGTGCCGCGGACCACGAGGTCGACGTAGCAGATGCCCTTCAGCCCGAGATTCACCGTCGGCCGGCCCGCCGCGTCCTTGTACCCCGCTTCCCAGATGCAGCCGTCCGCGCGCAACCGGTCCGCGTTCACCCGGGCGAACTCGTGGAGATGCGCGGAGCCGATCTCCTCCTCGCCCTCGAACAGCACGCGGACGCGGAGCGGAAGCGGACCGACGGTCGCCTTGTACGCCTCGATGGCCTGAAGCCGGGCCATGAGATTGCCCTTGTTGTCCGACGTGCCGCGGCCGAACAGCAGCCCGTCGCGCGCCGTCGGCTCGAACGGCGGAGTCGTCCACTCGCCCAGCGGGTCGGGCGGCTGGACGTCGTAGTGGTCGTAGACGAGGAGGGTGCGTGGACCACTCCCCTGCTCGCCGACGATCGTCGGCGGTCCGCCGGCGACGCGTTCGGCCGTTGCGGCGAAGCCGGCGCGCGTCGTCCGCGCGAGGACCGCGGTCGCGGTCTCGTCGATCGCGCGCTTCTGGGCCGAGACCGTGGGCAAGCGGACGAGCGCGGCGAGCTCGGCGAGGTACTCCTGCGCATGATCAGCGACGTGCGCGTCGAAGGCGGCGAACCGATCCGGCACGCGCCGGACCATATCGCTAATCCGGAACGGTCGTGAGGCGCGTCTTGCTCTTACCGAGCTCACACCGCGGCGAGAACGGCGTGACCTCGATCCACCGTTGCTGACAGAGGTAGTGGACGATGCCGTCCGCGTCCTCGAGGGTCTCGCGCTTGTAGATCTTCGCGCTCGGGATCATGAACCGGCAGTCGCCGCAGTTGACGGGGAGCGCTGGACGCGGCCGGTTCGCGCGGCGGAGCGCGGCGAACGCGAAGACGAGCGCGGCGGCCGCGAGCAGGGCGACGACGGTCGCGACGATGACGATCCCCATCTACGTCCGATCCCATCCGGGCGGCAGCGTCGCCGGCGGCCAGTCGGTGTCGGGCCGCCACGACCGCCAGCGCTCGAAACGCCGTCGCTCACGCCGCAGCCGCGCCAGCGCGCGCTCGCCCTCGGCGTACAGCTCGTCGGCTTCGGCGCGTGAGAACACCGCGTTCTGGACCGAGTACTCGAGCTCGTCCTCGTCCTTCCACTTCCAGGCCCCCATGTCGGGATCGACCACGATGTCGAGGCCGTTCTCGACGAAGTCGTAACCGGCCTCGTGGCCGCGAAGGGGCGACATGAGGTCGATGTACCAGAAGGCGAGCTCATCGCGCCCGTCCTCCCAGAACAGTGAGATCGCGTGCTCGTCCCGCTTTCCCTTGAGCACGAGGACCCGGAACTGCCGCCAGGTGTCCTCGGTCCAGCCGTCGCCCCACCGCTCGACGAGCCGGTGCCGATGGCCCTCGGGCAGCCTGCCCTCCGTGACGCGGCGGCGCACGGCGTCGCCTGGGCGGCGGAGCGCGATGATCTCGTCCGCGGAGTCGTCGATGACGCGCATGGCGGTGACGAACGAGACGCCGTCCCGCCGGTCGAAAGCGCGGATCCGGCAGCGCCACGCGATGTTCGCACCGGGAGCGAAGATCGCCACGCCCCGAGCCTAGGTGAGCGCGACCTCAGCGCCGCGCTCGAGCTTCGCCGGCCGCTTCGCGTTCGTGTAGTCGAGGGCGATGAGCGACCCGACGAGCACGACGATGCCGACCAGCTGCCAGCCGCTGATCGTCTGCGGCGGCGTGACGAAGTACAGGTTCACGAGGATGCCGGTGATTGGGAACGCGAGCTCCGCGAGCGTCGCGAGCGAGGCGGGCGTGCTCGCGAGACCACGGTAGTAAAGGAGCATCGGGAAGAGGCCCGGGATGAGGGCGATCGCGAGGTAGAGCGGCGTGTCGCTCCAGCGGTAGTTCGTGAACGCGGCGGGCCCGCCGATGATCAGCAGCAGGATGACGAGCGCGGGGAGCCCGGTGGTGAACCGCAGCGCGGTAAGGGTCGTGAACCGGACGGTCGCGAGCGCGTAGCGGCCGAACACGGTCGCCCCACCCCAGAGCGCGGCGGCCGCGATCGCGTAGATGCCGGCCGACACGTGGAAGTCCTCCCACGCCGCGCGCGGGTCGAGCGGGTCGGGGATGACGATGCAGTACGCGCCGGCGATCGCGACCGGGACCCAGAGCCAGGCCCGCCGCGAGATCCGCTCGCCGAGCCAGAAGTTCGCGAGGAGGATCGCGATGAGCGGCTGGGTCTTCTGGAGGAGCAGGGTCTCGATGAAGTGCCCGTAGCCGAAGCTGATCGTGAACAGGATCGTCGCGAGCGCCGATGCGCCGACGCCGATGGCGACGATCGCCCGCCACTGCGCCGCGTTCAGGGCGCGGATCTCGCGCCAGGCCAGGACGACGATCGGGATGCAGACGATCGTGAGGACGATGTGCTCCATCGTGACGAGCTGTGTCGACTGGAGCAGCGGGTCGCCACCGAGGTGCTGGAGGAGCGGGGAGCGGAAGAGCGCGTCGGTGCCCCAGAGCATCGCGGCGAGCGCCACGAGGAGGACGGCGAGGCGGTCGATCACTCGCATAAGTCTGTCATGGATCGCGCGCGACACCCGGCGTGTCGCCAGCGATACGCGTCGGCCGTGCCTGGGTTGCTAGGCCGCCCGGCCCGGCAGGGCTACACCGGGGCGATGTTGAAGAACGTGGCGATCATCGCCCTCGCATTCTGGCTCCTCATGGCGGTCGCGATGAACGTGACCCTGGTCAGCCAGGAACCGACGGGACCGAACATCCAGATCGACACCTTGGCGGACGCATTCGTCTGAGTCGGCGGGCCGTGAGGGAATTGGACCCTCGACCTGCTACTTAGAAGGTAGCTGCTCTATCCAACTGAGCTAACGGCCCACGCGATCCAATTATCGCGGCAACGATAAGCCGCTACCTCTTCGGACAGGCCTTTCCAGCGCCCGTTGCGCTGGGCAATCGTCTTGCGTCGGTGGCAATTTGCGCAGCGGATCTGGCACTTTGCCAACTCTGCTTCGATCGTGCTCCACGAAAAACCGCTGCCAGCCATATCGCTGATGTCCCATCGCTTGTCACGCATGCGACCGAATTCGAGCACGACCGGGTCGGCTTCGCCGCAATCCACGCAGGGGTGTTGCGCTTTGAACGCCTGAAGTCGCGCCCGGTTTTCGGCATTCACACTTATGCGCGCAACGCGGACATGTTCGATGTGCCGCGCTCGGTGCCGCTGATACCAGACGCGCTTGTACTCGACGAGGCATTGCGCGCACCAAAACTGCCGTCGTGTCTGGGCGCGGTCCCTGAAGCCGAAGTCTTCGAGCGGGTGCCACGTGCCACAGCGCCCACAGAGCCGATAGTCGATCACGTCCATAGAACAGACGTTCTTATACCAAGATCGCCGCGTCGCGAGAAGTCCTATTTCTTCGTTGGAGGTAGGAATCTCGCGAAATCGGCCGGCTCGACGTCCGCGTCCTGCAGCTCCGGGAACAGGACGACGCCGGCCTCGCGGAAGGCTCGGGCAATGAACTCGCCGCAGGAATATTTCCCGAACGGCTCGTAGTGGATCTGCAGCGGCCGGAACACGCGATCGATGAGGATCACGAGCAGGTCGAGGCGGTCGAACTTGTCGCCGATCTGCGAACGGGCCCACTCGAGCGCCGATGGGCCGTAGCCCTGGGGCGCCGGGATCACCGTCCAGGTGTGCCCACCCTCTTTCGTACGGAGGTCACGGCGCACAACGCCGCGCTGACGCGCCTCGATCGTGAACGTGTCCCGGTCGAAGATCGCCGAGTGGTAGTAGGGCGAACGGGTCAGGAGGCTGATGACGAGGCCGAGACCGCCCCGGGGCCGCGAGAACAGGAGGATGTCGCCCGGGTTCGCTCGCTCGAGCTGCTCGAACGGATCCGTGTGAATCCTTGGGGCCGTCGTCAGCGGCCGGCGGTGTGGATCGCCAGGCCGGCCGAGACGAGCGCGGCCTCGCGGAACGTCTCGGCGAGGGTCGGGTGGGCGTGGATCGTCGCGATGACGTCGTCGACGCTCGCCTCGAGCCGGATCGCGAGCGTCGCCTCCGCGATGAGCTCGCTCGCCTGCGGACCGACGATGTGCGCGCCGAGGATCCGGCCGTGCGCTCCGGCGGTGACGAGCTTCATGAGGCCGTCGCTCTCGCCGAGCGCGAGCGCGCGGCCGGAGGCCTTGAACGAGAAGCGCGCCGACCGCGCGTCGGGATACTTCTCCTTCGCCTGAGCTTCGGTGAGCCCGACCGTCGCCACCTCGGGGTGGGTGTAGACGACGTTCGGGACCACGTCGTAGTCCATCTTCGAGTCCTCGCCGAGGATCACGTCGACCGCGACCTCGCCCTGGGTCGACGCGACGTGCGCCAGCTTCGGCGCGCGCGCGTCGCCGATGCAGTCACCGATCGCCCAGATCCCGCTGACGTTCGTGCGCATCCGGTCGTCGACGACGAGGCCGAGGCGCTCGCTCTTCAAGCCCGCGTTCTCGATGCCGGTGTAGTTCGCGACGCGTCCGGCGCCGAGGAGGACCTCATCGCCCTCGATGGACTGAGACTTCCCGTCGACCTCGTACGCGACGGTGACGGTCTTGCCCTTCCGCGTGACCTCGGTGACCTTCGCGTTCGCCTTCACCTCGACGCCCTTCGTCGCGAGCGACCGAACGAGGAGCCGGATGAGCTCGGGATCCGCGTAACCGACCGGCTGCGGCAGCATCTCGAGCACCGTGACCTTCGAGCCGACCTCGGCGTAGAAGGTGCCGAGCTCCATCCCGATGGCGCCGCCACCGATCACGATGAGCCGCTTCGGGACCTCCGCCAGCGCGAGCGCGCCCACGTTGTCGAGCGGCTTCGCCTCGGCGAGGCCCTTGATCGGCGGCATACCGACCTTCGAGCCGGTCGCAACGATGATCGCGTTCGCCTTCACCGAGCGCTCGCCATCGCCGGTCTTCACCTTCAGCTCGCCGGGGGCCGTGAGCGTGCCGCTCCCGGTGATGAGGTCGACCTTCCGGCCTTTGAGGAGGAGCTCGATGCCGCCGACGAGCTGCTTCACGACCGCGTCCTTGCGCGCGACGGCCTTCGGGAGCGAGAAGGAGGCGCCCTGGATCATGATCCCGTGCTCCTCGCCGTGCGTCGCGAGCCAATACGCGTGACTCGAGTCGAGGAGCGCCTTCGACGGGATGCAGCCGACCGTGACGCAGATCCCGCCGACCCGATCGCGCTCGACGAGCGCGACGCGCGCGCCCTTCGCCGCGGCATAGAGGGCGGCGACGTACCCGCCGGGCCCGCCGCCGAGGATCGCGATGTCATAGCGCTGCTCGCTCACCCGTCAAATAGCCTAGCCGCGCCGGACGCGTCACGTTCGAGCGGATGCGCACGATACCCGCGGCGGAGCATGAACCAGAGGTAGAGCGGAATGAACGCGAAGCCGATGCGCTCGTACTGTTCGACATGCCGCCGCTCGTGCCGCCACAGCGCCTCGCTCGGCTCGCGCGTGCTGATGATGACGTGACCGAACGTGATCGCGGAATAGCCGCGCAGCGTCACGAGGAGGTGCGCGAGCCCGCGGTCGGTCACGTAGAGCAGACAGCCGTCACGGACGCGCGGGCGCGCGAAGGAAAGCATCCCGACGAGGTGGCCGAGCGGATCCGCGTGATGGCTCGCGAGCGCGCGAAGCAGATCAGTCAGCGATGGCGTCGACGACCTTATCGATGGCGGCGATGAGCGAGGCCTCGGTCAGGCGCGTCGGGTCATACGTCACGATCAGCATGTGGTCGAGCATCTCCGCCGAGACGTGCAGCACGCCGGGGATACGGGCCGTGCCGTCGGCGACCTGGCCGGCGCAGCTGTGGCAAGTGAGCTCGACCACGTCGAGTCGGAGCTCAGCCTCATGGGGCGCGATCGCCGCGACGGCTGCCGGCAACGGCGTCGCGAGCGCGAGCGTCGTGGCGGCGGGGGCTCCGCACGCCGTCGCCAGGACCGCGAATAGCAGAATGGCCGCTCTCACGAGCGACCATTCTGCGCTTCCCTCGTTAGGGACTCACGGCTTGTCGGAGTGGACGTCGTCCTTCTTGCCCAGGTCCGGCTTCGGGGTCACCAGCGGCTTGTCGCCGCCGAGCTTGCCAACTTCGTCGTTGATCTTGCCCTTGTCGTCCTTGATGTCCATCTTGTCCTTGTCCTGCATCTGGGCCTCCTCCTTATTGGCGCCCGGATTCCGGGCGTCGCTAGAGGAAGCGCAAGACCCGTGCCCGTTAGGCCGTGTCACACCCTCGCGCGTCGGTCGCGTAACGCCGGGATGACGAGTTAGCGCAGAGCGGAGAGGACGCGTTCCTGGCGTTCGAGCACATGCGCGGAGACTTCGCGCAGCCAGTGCGCGACGTCCGCGCTGAGCTCGAGTGCCTCCGTCTGGATCGCGAGCCGATCGCGTTCGTTCGCCGACGCCCAGCGCGCGATGAGCTCGTCGGTCTTCGCCTCGTAATCCGTAACCTTCACGCCGAACACCTTCAACAGCTTGCGCGTCGGGTCCATCGGACCGCGATCCCCGCGGTCCCTCTGCTCGTCCATCTGCTCCCCCCCTTTGGCTGCGAACAAGTGTGCCGCAGTTGACGGTTGCGCTGGAGGACGCGTCGGCCGATGCTCGTCCCCCATGGACACCACGACGACGCGACTCGACGAGATCACAGCGACGCTTCCGAAAGGCTACCGGGCGCGCGAGTTCCGCGAGACCGATCGGGACGCGATGGTGGCCGAGCGGAACGCACAGGTGCACGAGCTGCAGCGCGGGACGGCGGAGGAATGGCGCGAGTTCGAGCAGATCGATCCGCCAAAGGATCAGCTCCGCGTCGTCGTCGAATCGGAGGACGGGGCTCCGGCCAGCGGCTTCGCGATCGGTCCGAGTGGCTTTAGCCCCCACCCAGATGGGGCGCTGTTCGGTGACGTGTCGACGTTCCGAGCGCACCGCAAGAGGGGCATCGGCGGCGAGCTCCTGCGCGTCCTCGAAAGCGAGGCGAGGCGGCGCAAGGCGCCGCGGATCCTCTCCGGCACGAGCGTCGCGTTCGAGGGCGCGCTCGAGTGGGCGACGAAGCGCGGCTACAGGGAGATCGGGCGACGTATCGAGTCGTACATCGACGTGCCGGCGTTCGACGAGCGCCCGCACCAGGCCGTGCTCGAACGCGTGGAGCACTCGGGCATCCGGCTCACCACGGTCACCGAGCTGCTTCGCGGTAAGGACGCCGACGCGACCGAGCGCTTCTGGCACGGGCTCTGGGAGGCCGAGGCGCCGATGTGGGACGACGTCCCGTGGGCGACGCCGACCCCTCACTGGCCGTACGAGAAGTTCAAGCGCATGGCCGTCGACAGCGGCAGGATGGTCCAGGATGCGACGATCGTGGCCCTCGACGGCGATGCCATCGCCGCATTCACGATGACCGGCAAGCGGGGCAGTGATCGCGGGTACACCTGGATGACCGGCACCGGTCGCGACTATCGCGGTCGTGGCCTCGCGACCGCGCTCAAGCTGAAGATGCTCGCCGCGGCGAAGGCCGCCGGCCTTCGGGCGATGCTCACGACCAATGATGAGCCCAACAAGGCGATGCGCGGCATCAACGCGAAGCTCGGGTACGTGATGCTGCCGGCGCACGTGGAGCTGGAGAAGAAGCTCTAGTCCAACGAAAATGGGAGGCCCACCGGCCTCCCATTTCCAATGCGTCGCATGAAAGCCCTAGTCCGCGGGGCTGGCCTCGCCGACGAGGCCCGGTTCGAGCTCGTCTTCGCCACCGACCTCGGACCAGATCTTGACGTTCTTCGGCTCCTTCAGGAACAGGGTCCCGACGACCACCGACATGAGCGCCACGACGATGACGTACGCGAGGCCGAGGTAGATGTTGCCGTTCGGGTCATTGGTGGTGTTGAACTGCCGCAGGCTGATGTTGCTGTCGATCGGCAGTGACATGAAGTTCTTGAACCACGGCACATAGGACTTGCTGCCCTCGGGGAACGTCGCCCCGACGAGCCCGGTGAAGAGCAATGGGAGGAGCCCGCCGAACCAGCCGTTCCCGAAGTGGTACGGGATCGACAGCGAGGTGTAGCGGACCTTCGCGCGGAAGTACTCGACGAGGAATGCGGCGATCGGCCCGTAGACCGCGGTCACGTAGATGACCTGGATCCACACGAGCGCGATCAGGAGCGGCGTATTCGGGTCGGCCTTCGTGATCAGACCGGTGGCCGAGTCGTAGGAGACGTTCGCGGCGTCGTACATCGCGTGATAGATCGGCAAGTACGTGACGGCCGCGACGAGGCAGCCGCCCAGGATAATGACCTTCCGTCCGATCTTGTCCGACAGCCACCCGAAGAACAGGAAGAACGGGGTGCCGAGGGCGACGGCCCAGAGCATGATCGTGTAGGACTGGGTGAACGTGAGCTTCAGGTACGTGGTCATGAAGAAGTTCGCCTGGAACTGGCCCTGGTACCAGACCACGCCCTGGCCGGCGGTCAGGCCGATCAGCACGAGAGCGATGGTGCCGATCTTGCGGCCGCTGAAGCTGTCCTTCGCCCAGCTGGAGGTGCTCTTCGTCGTCTCACCTTTGGCCTTGAGGCGGGCGAAGAGCGGCGTCTCCTGGAGGCGCATGCGGATGTAGATCGCGATCGCGAGCAAGACCGCCGAGATGAGGAACGGATAACGCCAGCCGGTGCTCGCGAAGTCGGCCGGGCTCATGTTCGTCCGGAACAACAGGATGATGGCGAGCGCGAGGAAGAAGCCGATCGTCGCGGTCGTCTGGATCCACGAGGTGTAGAACCCGCGCCTGTTGTCGGGTGCGTGCTCCGCGACGTAGATCGCCGCGCCACCGTACTCGCCACCGAGCGCCAGGCCCTGAGCCAGACGGAGGAGCAAGAGGATCGTCGGGGCGAGGATGCCGATCGCTTCGTACGTCGGCAGGAGGCCGACGATCACCGTCGCGACGCCCATGATCGAGATCGTCATCAGGAACGCGTACTTGCGTCCGACAACGTCGCCGATGCGGCCGAAGACCACGGCGCCGAACGGCCGCACGAGGAAGCCGGCGGCGTAGGTCGCGAACGCGGCCAGGAGCGACGCGGTGGGGTTGGTGCTGGGGAAGAAGATCGGCGCGAGGAACGGGGTCAGCGTCGCGTAGAGATAGAAGTCGTACCACTCGATGATCGTCCCGGCCGACGAGGCACCGATGACGAACGGCAAGCCGTACATCGATCGCCAGCTGGCCGGCTGCGGAGCGGCCATGGTCGTTGCCAAGTTCTGCCTCCTCAAATCGCGCGATGCGTCGTGCGTGCTGACGCGATCACAGCGTGGGACCCCCTCGATCCCTGTTCTCTCCAGCCACCTCCCGCGGCGCAGACGCCGGATTGCGGTATTTAGTGCTTCGGGAGGGGCGCCGTCAACACGGGGAGGCCGCGGGCGTGTCCGACAGGCGCAAAGCGGTTCCCGACTTTAGGCCGCCAGTATGTCACTCCTCCTTACCGGTGGAGGCCCGGATCGTCTCCACGACGGTCGCGTCAGCGAGCGTCGTGGTGTCGCCGAGCGGCTGGCCGTTGGCGATATCACGTAACAGCCGACGCATGATCTTGCCCGAGCGGGTCTTTGGCAGCTCCGGGGCGAACATGATCGTCTTCGGCCGGGCGATCGAGCCGATCTTCGAGACCACGTGCTCCCGCAGCTCCTTCGAGAGGGCCTCGCTGCTCTCAGTTCCGCCGCGGAGCGTGACGAACGCGAAGATCGCCTGGGTCGTCACCGGGTCCTCGCGACCGATGACCGCGGCCTCGGCGACCTTCGGGTGCGAGACGAGCGCGGACTCGACCTCGGTGGTCGAGATGCGGTGCCCCGAGATCTTCATCACGTCGTCGACGCGGCCCATGAGCCAGAAGTAGCCGTCGGTGTCGCGCTTCGCGCCATCGCCGGCGAAATACCGGCCGGGATACCGGCTCCAGTACGTCTCGCGGTAGCGCGTGTCGTCCCTGTAGATCCCGCGGAGCATCGCCGGCCACGGTCGCGTGATGACGAGGTAGCCGGCCTGCCCGAGCGGGACGCTCTTCCCCTCCTCGTCGACGACGTCGGCCTTAACCCCGGGGAACGGGAACGTCGCGCTCCCCGGCTTCGTCGTCGTGATCCCCGGGAGCGGCGTGATGAGGATCATGCCGGTCTCGGTCATCCACCACGTGTCGACGATCGGGCACCGCCCGCCGCCAATGGTCTGCCGGTACCAGAGCCACGCCTCGGGGTTGATCGGCTCGCCCACCGAGCCGAGCAGGCGCAGCGACCGCAAGTCGTGCTTCTGCACGTACTCGGGCCCCCACTTCATGAACGTCCGGATCGCCGTCGGCGCGCAATAGAGGATCGAGACCTTGTACTTCTCGATGATCGACCACCAGCGGTCCTTGTCCGGGAAGTCGGGCGTGCCCTCGTACATGACGCCGGTGACGCCGTTCGCGAGCGGCCCGAACACGATGTAGCTGTGCCCGGTGACCCAGCCGACGTCGGCCGCGCACCAGAAGACGTCGTTGTCCTTGGCGTCGAAGATGAGCTTCATCGTCGCGGCGACCCCGGTGAGGTAGCCGCCCGTCGTGTGGACGATGCCCTTCGGCCTCGCGGTCGTGCCCGACGTGTAGAGGAGGTAGAGCATGTGTTCGGCATCGACGGCCTCCGCGGGACAGTCGGCCTTCTGCGTCGCGACCAGGTCGTGCCACCAGACGTCGCGACCCTCGGTCCACGCCACGTCCTGTTTCGTGCGACGGACGACCAGCACCTTCTCCACCGTCGTCGTCTGGGCGATCGCGTCGTCGGCGTTCTTCTTGAGCGGGACGACGTTCCCCTTGCGATACCCGCCGTCGGCGGTGATGACGACCTTCGCCTCGGAGTCGGCGATCCGTCCGGCGAGCGCCTCCGCCGAGAAGCCACCGAAGACGACGGTGAAGGGCGCGCCGATCCGCGCGCAGGCGAGCATCGCGATCGGCAGCTCCGGGATCATCGGCATGTAGATGGCGACCCGGTCGCCCTTCCTGATACCAAGCTGCTTCAGCGCGTTCGCGCAGCGCTGGGTCTCGTCGAGGAGGTCCTGGTAGGTCAGGGTCCGGGTATCGCCGGGCTCCCCCTCCCAGTGGTAGGCGACCTTGGCACCCTTCCCCGCTTTCACGTGGCGGTCGAGACAGTTCTCTGACACGTTCAGCTGGCCGTCGGCGAACCATTTCGCGTACGGCGCCTCCCACTCGAGGACCTTCGTGAATGGCTTCCGCCAGAGAAGGGTCCTCGCGTGCTCGGCCCAGAAGCCCTCGAAATCCTTGTCCGCCCGCTCGTAGACGGCCGGATCGGTGACGTTCGCCTGGCGGACGAACTCCGCCGGCGGCGGGAACGTCCGGGTCTCGCTGCCGAGCGTGTCGAGGGCTGAGCTCTGGGTCGTGTCGGTCGACATGGGCGATCCTCCTGGCCGCAGGTGGGCAATCTAAAGGCTGGAGCGCCGTCCCTCGCGGTACGCCGAGAGGTGGGCGTTGTAGTGGTTCGGGATCGTGAGTAGCCAGCCGAAGCAGTTCATCGGCCCATAGAACGGATGAGCGGCCGTCCGAGCGACGTCGGGCTCAGGTGGGAACTCGGCAAGCAGCCGCTCCGCTACGGCGGCGGCCTTCTCGGCGAGGGTCACGATCCCGTCGCGACGCACGCCCTCCGTCGACGGCCGTGGCTGGCCGGTCCGACCAGCGTCCTCCCCCAGGGCGAGCCGGAGGGCGACGAGCGACACGCCGCGGTCGACGATGAGGAGGTGGACCGCGATCTGTCCCAGCCCCCAGTCGTCCGGCGTCCCGGCGAGGAGGTCGGCGTCGGTCGTCTCCTCGACCAAATGGAGGAGAGAGCGACGTCCGTCGGCGGCGACGCCGGTCAGCAGGCGGATCGTCTCCTTGATCCACTCGGGCCGATCCGGCGGGTTATCCACCACGGTGAGGGTCACGCCGACATAGTGCCCCGCCGATGTGCACAATGCAGCGGAAATACGCCCGAATGGGCTTATGTGGAGGATCGGCAGGGTGGCCTCGATGACGAAGTCGCAGACGATGGCGACGCTCTCGGAAAAGACAGGGCTCTCGAAGAAGCAAACGGTCGAGTTCATGGACGAGCTCGCGAACCTCGCGTACAAGGAAGCGAAGAACGGCTTCACGATCCCGGGCCTCGGAAAGCTCGTGATCGTCGACCGCAAGGCACGGCTCGGCCGCAACCCGGCCACCGGCGCCGAGATCAAGATCCCGGCCAAGCGCGTCCTGAAATTCCGCATCGCCAAGCAGGCGAAGGACGCGACCATGGCGAAGCCCAAGGGGAAGTAGCGGGCCTCTCGTCGTAGCACTTATCTGACGCGAGCGAGGTCCTTCATCGCATGGTGAAGGACCTCGCTCCGGTCCTTAGAGCGAGCTCAGTTCCTTCGCGAGCGGTGCGAACGCCTCGATGTGCTCGCCGCGAACGTTGAAGTAGGTCACTCCGAATGCCTCGCGCACCCTCAGCAGCTGCGCACGCATCTCGACGAGCGACCCAACGAGAAAGAACGGAGAGCGATCGATCATCTCCGCCGGCGCGCCCTCCATCCTTTTCGCGATGTCCGCGATCGCGGCGGGCCGGTCATCGGTGACGGTCATCGCGAACACGAGCGTGTTGAGCTCGACGTCGCGCGTCCCGAGTAGGCCGCGGACGTAGGCGAAGCGGTCCATTGCGGTTTCCCACGAGTACGCCGCGCGATCGGGAGAGCCATCGCGCTTCGTGCGCGGAACGACGCCGACGATGTCCGCGTCCTTCGCCGCGAGCGCGAGGATCCGGTCACCGCCGCCGGCGATGAGGATCGGCGGATGCGGGCGCTGCACCGGCTTCGGTCCCGCATGCGCGCGCTCGTGCCGATAGTGCGTTCCAGCGTGGGTCACCTCGTCCTCGATCCAGAGGCGCTTGATGAGCGGTACTGCTTCGGCCAGGCGATCGACGCGCACGCTCGGCGGGTCGTATCCGATGCCGAGGCTGTGGTTGTCGCGGTCGTGCCAGCCCGCGCCGATGCCGAGCTCGAAGCGGCCGTTCGAGATGGCGTCCACGGTGGCGGCCTCGCGCGCGAGCAGGAGCGGGTTGCGGAAGTCGTTGTCGAGGACCAGCGTGCCGAGCCGAAGCGTCGTCGTAGCCGCCGCAGCAGCTGCGAGCGCAGGGAATGGCGAGAGGCCGTTGCCGACGACGTGATCGGCCATGACGAGCCCGCCGTAACCGAGCGTCTCGATCCGGCGGGCAAAGGATGGCCAGTCGAGACCGGGCGGCGGTGTGTTCGCCTGCGCGCTGAAGCGGAAGGGACGGGTCACCCGCGCACCGTAGCGCGTCGCAGTCGGGGTAAGCGGCGTTAGTCGATGTGTCGGGGACGCAGGTACGAGTCGGAGGTCGTCAGCGTCTGGGATGTCACGGCGCATCGGAGCGCCGGCCGGCCGGATCGATCCAGGTCGAGCAGCCAGTTGCACTCGAGACAGCGGACCAGATCAACCTCCTCCTCGCCGCGGCGCGGGCACTCGACGCGACCACCGTCCTTCACCGGGCGCCAGCCGAGGTCCTTCCTCATCGTCAGCTCACGATCAGCGCGTTGACCATCCCGAACATCCCGGTCTGGCCCTCGGCGTGTCCGAGGATGTGACAGTGGAACGCCCACGCCCCGACCGCGTCGGCCACGACGATCGCGTCCCAGCGCTCACCCGGCGCGACGTTCAGGGTGTCGCACTTGAATGGCGCGGGGAGCGGGTAGCCGTCGCGCGCGAAGACCTCGTAGGTCAGGCCGTGGATGTGGATCGGGTGGATCATCTGGCCCTCGTTCATGAACCGGAAGCGGATCCGCTGGCCGAGCTTCGCGGTGTACGGAGCGGTGGCCGGGAAACCCTTCCCGTTGATCGTGAACCCACCGAGGGCGTCGTTCAGGATGAACAGCTCGTCCTTGTCGAAGGACGGATCCACAGTCCTGTCTTTCGGTACCACGATCAGTGGTCCGAGCATTCCCAGGCCGACCTGCTCCGTCGCGTTGTGATGTGAGTGGTACATGTGACTGCCGAACGGGCCGGCGGTGAACTCGTACGTGTACGAGGCACCCGGCTTGATCGGCGGCTGCGTGAGAAAGGGCACCCCGTCCTGCGAGTTCGGGACCCGCTGGCCGTGCCAATGCACACCGGTGCTCTCGGCGAGGTCGTTCTTCACGATGACACGGACGCGCTCGCCCTCGTTGACGCGGATGATCGGGCCAGGGATCTGGCCGTTGAACGCGAGGGCGTTCAACGTCACGCCCGGCGTGACCTCCCACTTGAGCGCGCCACAGCTGAGGACGAACTCGCGGGCGCCGTTGACGACGGTCGAGGCGAGCTCCTGCAATCCGGTGCCCTGCGTCTTCGCCGGGAACGCCTTGACCGCCGCTTCCATCTGCGCGTCATGGTCGAGAGGCGCGCTCGGCGATCCCGAAGCAGCCGTTGGGCTCGCGGCAGCGTGCAGCGAGTGATCGACCGTGGGTTGCGAAGTCGCGACCGATACGGTCGCGGCCGGGAGGTTGCGTGAGGCACCGAGGACCGCGACGCCGAGCGCGCCGCCGAAGGCCGCGCCCATCACGCCAAGGAGCGTGCGCCGCGCGAAGATTCCCTCCGGATCCGCGGGCTCGGATGCACCGGACTTCGTCGGATCGTCCACGCGCACACGGTATGGATGGTCTTCGTCCGGACCTACGGTCGCAGGTCCCGAGTCCGGAGGGCCGAACGGCCCGTCGTGCCTACAGCCGCGGCTTGTGCTTCGCCATGTACGCGGCGGCCTCGGCGCGGCGGGACAGGCCGAGCTTGTCGAGGATCCGGCTCACGTAGTTCTTCACGGTCTTCTCAGACAGGAACAGCATTTCGCCGATCTCGCGATTCGTCTTCCCCTCGGCGAGCCCGGCGAGCACCTTCCGCTCCTGCTCGGTGAGCGACGCAAGCGCGGGATCCTCGGCCCGGCTCTCGCGTAACCGCTCCAGCACCTTCCCGGTCACGTCGGGATCGAGCAACGAGCGGCCGGCGGCCACTGCGGTGACCGCATCGGCGACGGCCTGGCCACGGGTCTGTTTCAACAGGTACCCGGACGCTCCGGCGATGATCGAGGCGAAGAGCGCCTCATCGTCGGCGTACGACGTGAGCATGATGACCTTCGTCTCCGGCCGGGCCTCGCGGATCGAACGGCACGCTTCCACGCCCGACCCGTCGGGCAGGCGGACATCCATGATCACGACGTCGGGCTTCGCGCGAGCCGCGGCCTCGATCGCCTCCGCGACGGTGCCCGCCTCACCGACGACCGTCATCCCGGGCTGGCGGCCGATGAGGCCGCGCAAGCCTTCGCGCACGACCTCGTGGTCGTCGCAGATCAGGACCCTGATGCTCACGCGATCGCCTCCGTCCTCGCCGGGACGAGCATCCGCAGCCGGGTCCCGGCACCCGGCGTCGAGGTCACGTCCAGGCGCGCGCCCGCTTGGAACGCGCGCTCACGCATGTTGCGCAACCCGAATCCTGACACGGCGTTCGCCGTGTCGTACCCGACGCCATCGTCGACGACCTCGAGCACGACCGTGCCCGTTTCGAGCCGCAGCGACAAGCCGGCGTGGCGAGCCCGCGCGTGCCGGGCGACGTTGCCGAGCGCGTCGGCCGCTACGTAGAACACGGCCTCGCGCGCGGATTGATCGAGGCTCGCTTCGGCAGCCGGATCGACGGCCACGTCGACGCGAAGAAGCGCGTTGGTCCCGATCTGGGTCGCCAGCGTCGGAAGCGATTCGCGGAGCGGCCGGTCGGAGCCACGGATCGGCCGCAGGCCGAGGACGTAGTTCCGCAGGTCCGCGATGGCGGCATTGAGGCGGTCGACCGCGCGCCCCAGCTGCGTCTTCGCTTCTCGTGGCGCGGACTCGATCTGCGACGCCGCGTCCTCGATCAGCAGTCCAAGGCCGTACAGCGATTGGATCGCACCGTCGTGGAGGTCCATCCCGATCCGGTGGCGTTCTTCGAGCACGGACATCTGACTGGTTTGCGCGTAGAGGCGCGCGTTCTCGATCGCGATGGCGGCCTGGGCCGCGAGCGCCAGCAGCGCTTCCTCGTCCTCGCGCGTGAACTCGCTCCCGCCCTGCTTCTCGGTGAGGTAGAGATTCCCGACCGACTCGCCACGCCAGCGGATGGGCACGCCGAGGAAGCTCTTCATCGGCGGATGGTTCGCGGGAAAGCCCACCGATGCCGGGTGCTCGTGCAAGTCGCGGAGCCGGATCGGGCGACCCTCGCGAGGAAGGAGGCCGAGGATCCCCTTGCCGACCGGAAGATGCCCGATGAGAGCGCGCGCCTCGTCGCTGATCCCCGCTGTGTAGAAGCGCGTGACCACACCGTGCTCGTCGAAGGTCCCGAGGGCCGCGTAGGTGGCATCCCCGACGACGCGGGCCAGCTCGGCGATCTTGTGCAGGAGCGTTTCGGTGTCGAGCTCCGCGCTGAGCGCGAGCCCGGCTTCATTGAGCGCCCGCAGGCGTCTCGTCTGATCAACCTCTCGCGTGTGGAGGGCGCCGAGCCGGCCGAGGATCGCGACCGAAAACGCGATCACGCCGGCGGCGCCGATCGCGAGCGTCGCCAGGTGCGCGAGGCCCGACGGCATCGCCGGCTCGAGGATCCAGAAGTCAAGCGCGACGAGCAAGGCGAGCAGCACGACCGGAAGCACGAGCGAGGCGACGATGATCCGCGCCGGGTAGACGCGGCGCCCGGCGAGGACACGGGGGTCCATCCGCCCGATTATCGGGCCCGCTTTTCGGGCTGCACCCCGACGCACGCGTCCCCGGCTCGTGGCGCGACCGATGTGATGAGCGGCTCGTGGCGCCCTTCGGCATCGAGCCGGTCTGCCGCGAACACGACCGGGACCGAGCGGCCGGCACGGAGGAGCGTCAGGGTGAACTCCGGGGTGATCGACGCGCGGTCATAGATCGCGATGGTCGTCTCATCGTGCAGCGGACACCGCCCACCATCGAGCAACACGCACAGCACTTGGGGGCCGACGCAGCGGATCGTGCGGAGTCCGCGAGCGTCGAAGAAGCGCGCCCAGTCCGCTCGGACGGCCGGATCCCCGCTGACGATCAGCGCGGTGTTCCCCACGAGCGTCACGCTGTGCCGAGGGGCGACACGCCGGAAGGGCCATTCAGCCCGAATCGCGGGCCCTTCGGCCCTACCCCGGGTCGTCGACCGGGCCGACGATGCGGACCATGGACCTTGGGCTCGTCGGGACGGTCGTCCTGTTCGCGGTCATCCTCGCGACGGTCGCCGGCATCGCGGCGGCTCGCGTGCTCATGCGCGCGGCCGAGACGGGTGCGCTGCGGCGCGGCGCCTCCGACGAACCGGGTGCGGTCAGCGGAACGAGTGGGAGGTAGGACGATGTTCTGGACGAGAAAGCCGGATCGCCTGCTCCTGGACGGCACACGGGTGGGATGCCCGATCCGCGGCGGCGACGTCGAGATCGAGCAATGCTTCGCGTGCGGGAAGCTCCTCCGGGTCATCAGCGACGATCCACCGTACGTGGTGTGCACCGCGTGGCGCACCGACCCGCGCAGCCTGGAGCTCATGCCCTAGCGTCACCGGCGCGCACGACCCTCGATCTCCGCCGCGCGGACCTTGACGATGCGGGTGAGCAGCCGCGTGGGGATCGGCTTCTGGGGTGAAGCGGATCGAGCCCCGCCCCACCCCGAATCCGAGACCGACCGCCTCGTCGAGATGCTCCCTGCGCACCATGTGCACCGCGCAATGGTCCGTCGCCGCGCTGAAGTACACCAGGCGCTGTCCGTCCAGCTTGTAGGTCGGGATGCCGTAGCTGATGCTCTCGGTCGCGCGCGGTGCCGCCGCGCGGATCGTCCGCCGGACGCGCCTCAGCAGCGGACGGAACCTGGGGTCGAGGCGCGCGAGGTATTCGTCGATGGTCTTGGCGGTCGGCATCGCTCCGAGATTAGCCGCCGGCGCGGCGGCGCTCACGCGCGCGCCGAACGCGTTCCGACAGGAGTCGTTTCGCGCGCTCGAGCTCGGCGCGACGGGTCCTCGACAGTCCTCGCCCGCCACGGTTGATGAAGTACGTGAGCATCCGCATGCCGGAGCCGGGCCCTTTCGGCGAGACCTTCTTCGACGCGAGCGTGCGCGCGATCGTCGCCGCGTCCTTCGTGAAGAGACCCGCCGGCGGGTGGGTCGAATCCGTCGTCACCGTGCGGACCCACGTCCGGCGTCGATCCGTTCGTTCGGCCACGCTGACCGAGGCAGCACGTTCCGGGCCGACTGAGACTGGGCAGAAGATCCGGCAGCTCGCCTGACGCTGGAGACGATTCGTGGTCTCGGTTGACCCGCGAGAGCCTCTAGCTGACGAGACATGCCCAACATGTCAGGCGATGGCTGCCCGTGTCCGCGAGTGATCGAGGTGTCCCTCAGCACACCGTAGGGCCCGAGCCAGGTCACGCGTCCATGCGCAGCTCTTCGAGATCGATATCGCGCTCGAGGACCCGCAGGACACCATCGCTGATGACGTTGCGATTGCGCAGATCGATCGTCGCCGCGCGCTCCGCCTCGAATACTTCGCGGCGGATCGTGCGATGCTCCATCTCCTCCTGATCGGCCGCCCGTGCATCGACGCCTCGGCGGTCGAGGTGCTCCGCACGGTGCTCGTACTGGGTCCGCAGCTGATCGATGAGCGGGCGGTGCGTCGGCCATTCCTGCTCGAGCTCGTCGAGCCTCCGGAGGGCCGCGTCACCGGTCATCTCGCGCGCGCGGGCCTCCTCGGCGGCCGCGCTGGTGTCCCGCGCGACGCCGAGCAGTCGCATGAGGAACGGGAGCGTCAGCCCTTGTCCGATCAACGTGATGAGGACGACCGCGGTCGCGAGGAACACCAGGAGCGAACGAGCCGGGAATGGCTGGCCGGTCCCGGTCATGAGCGGCAGCGCGAGCGCCGTGGTGATGGAGTCCATCCCTCGTGCACCGGCCCAGCCGACGATCGCGACCTGCCGCCAATCCGGCCGCTTCCCGATGTGGAGCCACGGGATGGCCTTCATCCAGTACAGCACCGGGAAGGTCCAGAGCAGTCGCACCACGATCACCGCGACGCCGATCGCGAGCGCGAGCCCGAGGAGGCGCCCGACGGATTCGGAGCCCAGCGACGCCACGATGCCTGGAAGCATGAGGCCGAGCAGGAGGAAGATCGCGCTATTGAGCAGGAACAGCACGAGCTCCCACACGGCCACGCCGGCGATCCGCGTCTGGGCGGTGGACGTCGTGGGCCGGCGCCGCCCAATGAGGATCCCTGCGACGACCGCCGCGAGCACACCGCTCACGTCGACGGCCTCCGCAGCGAGGTACACGACATACGGGGTGAGGAGCGAGATCGTGATCACGATCAGCGGGTCGTCCACTCTGCGGCGCAGCTCACTGATGACGACGCCGAGGGCCAGGCCAGCCACGAGCCCGCCGAGCCCGACAAGGACGGCCGCCCCGATGAAGCGCTCGGGGACGAGTGCGCCGCCCACCACGACGGCCGCGACCGCAACGCGGTACGTGATGACCGCGGTCGCGTCGTTCATCAGGCCCTCCCCGTCCAGAAGCGCGACCAGGGGGCGCGGCAGGCCGAGACGCTGCAGGATGGCCTGCGTCGCGACGATGTCCGTCGGAGCCACGATCGCGCCGAGGGCGAGCGCGGCCGCCCAGGGCAGCCCAGGGATGAGCTCATGCGCGATGACCGCGATCACGCCCGCCGTCACGAGGACGAGGCCGACGGCGAGGGAGGCGATCGCGCCCGCGTTCGCGCGGAGGTCGCGCAACGAGCTGTTGAATCCGGCGACGTAGACGAGCGGCGGAACGAACAGGACGAAGATGAGATCGGGGGGAAGCTGGATCGCCGGGAGCCCGGGGATGAGGGCGATGGCGAGGCCCCCGGCCATCTGAACGATGGCCGGGGGCAGCCGGACGGCCCTCGCGACCAGGGCGAGGGCGCACGCGACCGCGCCGAGGGCGAGGATCAGCTCGAGGTCGCTCACGGCGGCCTCACCTCATCGGGCTGATCAGCCGGTGAGCCGCCACAGGATCCTGTTCATCTTGTCGCCGATGTTCACCGATCGTTGCCGCCCGATCATTTTGCTCGATGGACGGTAGACGCACGTGACGAGCACTATGGAACATATCTGCGGTGGGTTTTGGCATCGCTCCACCGCGCTGCGGAAACTAACACGGCGGCTGTCAGTGTCCACGAATCGCCGCAGCGCCCCACTCACGATGCGTTGAAAGGCGCGTCTAGTTCAGGAATGAGAGCGCCATCCAAGATCTACCGCAGCTTTTGCCATGACTGTTCGCTCGGCGCCACGGGCAACGCAGCTGGCGCTGGCGGAATGCCCTCAGAGGGTCACGGCGCGTTACCCGGGATCACCATCACGCTGTTCTCGTAGCGCCGCAGCGCGCCACTTCTCGTTGTCGACGCCCTTGATCAGGAGCCAGCCGGCGAAGAAGAGCTCTCCAAAGACCCCGAACACCGAGATGATCGGAAAGAGCGCAAGGCCGACCGGCGGCGACACGAAGGTCAGCCATCCCAGGCCCTCGATCGCAAGGGAGGCGCCGATGAAACGCGGCATGAAGCGGGAGCGATACACGAGGTAGCCGATCGCGATCAGCCAGGAGCCGAAGAACGCCAGGAAGATGTTTTGCGACTGCGCGTTGAGATTGAGGAACACGAGTGACAGCGCTTCGCGCTGCTGCTG